>PPYE01208066.1_pt1 | contig 14812 bp, 27 predicted proteins | sample 1559881 | NCBI WGS metagenome assembly PPYE01 (sample SAMN08240022, study PRJNA423297) | Human gut metagenome, whole genome shotgun sequencing project.
CATCCATACAAACGAGATTATGGTCACTATTTTTTAGATAAAATTTGACTTTTGTGTAATAAAAAACAACGTAGGTACGTTAAATTTTTGAGAGAAATTATGGAATATCGTGAAAAATCTAAACTTGTTGGTATATACAGAGGAAAGTTTATATGTCCGACCTGTGAAAGTGAGGAAATGCTATTTAGCGAAGATGGTGTACCGAACAACTTCTGTGGAAGATGTGGACAGAAACTAAACTGGTTCGACGAGAATAATAAACCTATTTATAAGTCAAAGCTGTAAAGTGAGGAAATTGTTATGGGATGCTTTTCTTGGATGAGAGCAGATAAAACTACGAAACGGAGTAATATCGTAGATGGCGATAGCTACAAAATTCTTATTCCGAAGGAGTTCGGTGGTGGTTTTATTAAAGACCACTATCAGGGATATGGTCGGGTTCTTTGGGATACCAAAGATAATATGGCTGACCTTTACGGTATTCTTGCATATTGGAACAAACGCCCCAATATGATTTACGATGGTGACAAATATCCGTCTACTATGGAAGATATTCTTACCAAAGGTAAGACCGGTCATTATGGCAATCGTTGGCGTGGTATTAACATTAGTCGTTTTAAGGGTGATATTGATAAACTTAAATATCCACTGAAACTTGTTTCTGCATCGTATAAAGGAACTTACGAGGATTGCGAAGGACGAAGCTATAGTGACCCGGCACAAGGATGGGTTAAGACATATTGGTAATGATGTTAAAATGTTATGTATGAGGTGTGTAAAGTGGGATATACTGCAATTATTGTAGCCGGAGATTTTGGTAATGATGGCAAAAAATCTGGTTTGGCAAACAAATGTTATAACATTTTAAAAAATGATAGTCGTATAGAAAGCGTACTGTTATTCAACGGCGGCGATTATGATGAGATTCAAAATATTTTGAATTTAATTAACAAAAAGCATTATGATTTTGTTTTTTGGTGGCCCAATATTGATAACAGCTTCGTAAAAAATAGGAACGTAAAAGATTACGACCCATTTACAATGCTCATCACATCTAAGAGAGACGATGTTGACAAATATTCATTCCAAGAACTTTTGCAAAGAACTATTTCTGTAAAGGCAAATCTATCATTCAAGTTTAAGAGAACAGATACTGGGCTTTTTAATATTACGATATTTGACCCACTTGGTTCTGTATGGTATGATGGAATAGATATTGAACTTGCAATGCAAACCTGTATAGATAGGTTGATTTTTCTTAAATCTATGACTCGGCAGAACACGACACAATCCGTCACAGATAAAGGTCTTGTTTTGTCGTGGTATTTTGACCAGTTCAAACAAAATGAGTATAAATCGGACAGAGTTATTGATGTTCCAGATGAGAACGATTTTGTTAATACAGTAAAAAGATACGCTACAAAATTTCAGGAATTTATGCCGACAGGTTGCGTGACAACACGTTTTGTTGGTAACGCCAGTATACGAAAGTTACCACCGCAAGTTGGACGATGCGGAAAGGGTATGCCGAGTTTTAGAAGAAATGGGTATATTTTCGTGTCTAAACGCAATATTGATAAACGATTTATCACACTTGAGAATTTCGTCCCGGTATATATGGATAACGATAAACTTATGTACTGTGGCACAGACAAGCCGTCAGTTGATACGCCTGTGCAGATGCTACTTTATAATAAGTATAGTAATATAAACTACATCCTTCATAGTCATTGCTATATTAAAAATGCGCCGTTTACGAAATTAGCAATCCCGTGCGGTGCTATAGAAGAGGCCAGAGAAGTTGAAAACATTTTAACTGATATAACAAAGAAGTTTTATACAGTCAATCTTATTGGACACGGCTCCATTGTAATGTGGAACAATATGTCAGATTTTCACTCTATTTATGAGAAGAATTTGATATACTATAAACGTACATTGCCAGAGGTTATGTTTTAAGAGGCATTATTAAGATATGGGAAAGAGCCATTATACCTTTTTATACTATGTAAACAGAACAAAAAAGTTTACACTTGATAGGTGCTATGCAATTCACTTGTTGAAACTCGGCTATATGATTAGCGTTTACCGTCAAGCTATTCGAGGAGACAGCCTTATCGAATATTGGGATGAATATTTGCCTAAGCGAACAAGATTGTATAGAGGTCGGCAATACGAACCAATGGATGTGAACACGATTATTGGTTCATACTGGGATAAACACCGAAATCACTATATTCGGGGTCGTATGCCAGCTACAAAAGAAGTGAAATATCTAAAGAATTATAGAGTGGAGTAATTATGCAATACTATATTAACACAGTTCCTCTTAACATGGATGTTTGGTGTGTCGGGTTCAAATTTGGCAGAAACAAAATTACAGTAAACAGGCCACCTGTTCTTGGTAAAGTAAACAATCGCCATTGGAACGCTTGCTTTGTTCCGAATGGTAAAAAGGAGCGTTTTTCTGCTAGTAATTATCTGTATTATGATAATTACGATGAGGCTGTAGCAACCTACAACCGGCTTATTAACGAATATGTGCAGAGATTTAGTGGGTTTATCGAAGATGTAAGTGCGCACTTTATTAAAAATGAAGATGGTGAGGTAATTTTTGGATGAATACGCCTATTATTAGTCCTTGGTTTTTCTATTTTGCTGGAATTGCAGATGGACTCGGAATTACTTTAATGGTTTTTGGAGGTATAGCGATTCTTATTTCAACCATTGTCCTATGTGGTTCACTTGGTGACGACGATTTGACAAGTTTTGTAAAAAAATCCATTAAAGGTATCATCATTGGTGTTGTTATTATTATCCTCGGTATTTTCTGTCCGTCAGAAGACACTTGTTATAAGATGGCGCTTGCTAAATTTGCAACTCCGCAAAATATTCAAGCAATTACTGAGTATGCTGGCGATACCGCATCAAACATCAACGATAGTGTGAGTGATATTATTAAGGATATTATGGATTATAGTGTTGACCGTATCTATGATATTCGTAATAATCAGAAGGTCGGTGACGCTAAATGAGTTATGAATTTCTCATACACAATGTAATTCCGTTTTGTATTGGAGTATATATCGGTAACAAACTGCTTGATGCGGAGTTCATAGACGCTATACTTGGCGGTTGCGTACTTCTAGTCGTTGTTGCGCTTGTAGGAAAAGGAGTTATCTAATGAATATTTATACTATTTTGTGTGTTATTCTTGCATCGTACAGTGGTTACTTTGGCTACCACAAGAAGTATGATGGTGTAGCAATTTCTTGGATTCTTATTGCTTTAATTCTTGGATTACAGGGTGTCGGAGTAATCTAAATGAGATTATATAAATGTAATGCTATATGTTACCATAACGATGATGACTGGCTCGGCAGAGAAGTGGACATAGCCGAATATGCTACTTTATCTGATTTAGAGCTATTTATAAAGAGATATAGCGATAGCATTATAGAAGTTATCTTATACACTGGGCGTGACTGGGAAGTAACGAGTATTACTGTCCGCTGTGTTACCAGACAGAACGAGACAATAGCCATCAGCCTAAAGCATCACGACTATTTAACGAGGCATGACGTTGCAAGAGAGATGTTTAGAGTTGATATATTTAGAAAATACCTATTCAAACGTCTAAAGAAGAATGAACGAGAAATTACTTGCCCTTTTGGTGGATAATGAGGTGTTAGTATTTAATGAAGTATAACTTTACTGTAAAGAGATATAAGCTAAATTTTGATGCTCCGTATCAGAGTTCTAAAATGTGTATTATAAATCATTATACATGGACTTTTAAAGAGTTCAACAACTTCGTTAAATCAGAACAGTTGTCTATATATAACGCGCGTTGCTACTTCCATCCACTGCACAAAACACCATATCACAGCTATGAAATTGGCTTCACAAAGAAAATTGATGACAGATGCTATCTTGTGTACAATATGACTATTAACAAAATGGTTGACGGTAAGTTAGTAGATTTTAACTGGGAAAACTTCGAGAACAAACTATCTAATACGCAGTTTTTCAAAAAGTACAGAGCCAAACGCCTGAATAATAAAAAAGAGGTGATTTCTCATGCTGTTGTTGGCATTTAAGAGGTAAATATGGTTTATAAATTTGAAAGAGAAATTCCCAAGAATAATCCAGTATTTGCTTGTGGAATCAAAGGGTCGCCAGAAGGCGGCTATACATTGTTTGGCCCGACTTTAGGCTATTACAAACGTGATGGTATAACACCGATATTTATTTATCGTGGTGAAGATAAACATTACACAGCGGTTACAGCATGGGGATTCTGTTATGCTGATTGCTCAGATGACGCTGAATATGAATGTAAATTACAGAGCAGGATAACATTAAAGCTAGAACGTAGCAAACAGGAACGAAGAGAACTAAACATTAAATCTCTTGAAAATATTGTCGATAAACTTGCGGTTAGTAAAAACTAACTGTTGTATACAACACTATGGTAAAATTTACCATAGTGTTTTTTCGTAAAGGGCTTGACAAATCGCAGTATTTTTGGTATAATATAAGCACAAAGAAATGAAAGTGGCTTGGCTTTGTTTAATAAGGAGGATTTTGATATGCGATTTGGGCTTGGAGATATTATTGCAATCATTGTAGCTGTACTGAAGGTTCTTGGTTTAATCACTATTTCGTGGTGGGCCATCATCGGATGGTGGTTTATTTATTTCGTAGTAAGTCTCATTTTTTCTTTAATCGTATATGCGTGGAGGGAATAAGGAGATTACAATGAAAGTTTGGGATTTAGCGACACGTGATGTTCAGCCACTTATCAACCGATATGTCGCGCAAGAAACTTATAACGGAAGAACTTTCGATGGACGAAGTGTAATTGAACAGCTTTGTTACAATATTGCCGCTGTTGAATCAATAAAGATTAAAAACGGCCAAACTATTAAAGAGACGAAGGATAATATCCGTTGTTATCTTGGCAATATTATCAACAAGGCGTATTGCGAAGAGATTGCGAGTCGCATTTATCTTGCGACGAAGGTATACATGGAGGAGTAAATGAGTTTTAGAACACAGGAGTTACCTAATACTATCCCTGTTGAGGGGTTTACGAGTAGAAAATTAAACAGCAATAATTATGCTATTTCTGAATCATTTCAGAAGCGTTGCTTGGCACAGATTGAAAAGGATAAGCGATTTAATACCGCTATGTCTTTATTAGAGTCTTTATCTAATACAGGATATGAGGCTTACCTTGTTGGTGGTTGCGTCAGAGATATGCTTCGGATGAAAACGCCAAAAGATTATGACATCACTACATCTGCAACACCGGAACAGATTAAATCTGTATTCAGTGATAAGCAGATTATCGAAACTGGTATTAAGCACGGCACAGTCACTATTATGATTGATGATGTTGGTTACGAAATCACCACATTTCGCATTGATGGTGACTACTCTGATGGTCGGCATCCAGACAGCGTAAAGTTCGCCAAAACCATTGAGGAAGATTTAAGCAGACGTGACTTTTCTATTAACGCTATGGCGTACAATAAAGAACGTGGCTTTGTTGACCCCTACAACGGCTTCTGGTGTCTCCGTACAGAGAAGATTATGTGTGTTGGTAATCCTGTTCTTAGATTTCAGGAGGATGGCCTACGCATTCTTCGCGCTATGCGATTCGCTTGCGTCTTTGGCTACGATATTGACGAAGATACAGCTTATGGTATGCGTATCTGCAAAAAGAAGCTAGAGTGTGTATCTAAAGAAAGAATCCGCACCGAACTTGATAAGATGATTACGACATACAGGTTCGGTGATATTATGATGAAGTTCAGTGATATTCTTGTCGAGATTATTCCAGAACTTGATAATCTAACGGGAAATATCTCTTATACAGAAAATCCGAGTCGCTTCGACCTTTATACAGATATTGCTCATGAATTTATTGAGGGCGAGAATCACCGCGATAAGATTACTTCTTATGCATTGTTGTTCCGCAATCTCACGATGTTTGAAAGTGAAATTCGCAGGCATTTGACTTTGGAAGAAATTGCAACTGCGGCAAGTGCTGTCGCACATAACGTTATGAAAGACCTGAAGTTTGATAACGCTACTATGGAATCCGTGTGTCGCATCATCAAACAATCCTTTGAATCAGTCCCTATGAGCAAATATACGATGCGTGTTCTTATCAACAAACTTGGTAAGGAAGATACAGAACGTATGCTTGATTTGATGCTGATGCAGAGTAATATTCCTGCTTGCTATTCAGACAGTTGGGAACGGTGCTACGACTCTATGAGCATCTTCTATGACGTTAAGGACGAAAATGTATTCACTGTGAAAGACCTTGACATTAACGGAGATGACCTTATGGAAATTGGCTTTAAAGGTATCCGCATCCGCAAGACTTTAAACCACCTTCTGCATCTGTATTTCTTAGATTCAATTGAGAATAAGCACGACGTTCTGTATGCGAAAGCATCCGAGTTATTTAATTTAAATGGTGGTAGTATTTTATGAATAATGTCGTAAGAGGAGTTCTTCGTTATACAGTTCCGATGAACAGTGTGATTATCGAAGATTACTTCGATAACGAAGTATATGATACTAAAACAGGTTTTAGGGAAGGTTGGCTTCCATACTGTGTGCATGATAATAGACCTCTCAAACACGGCGATATGTATACAATTATTGACAAAAGGGTGATTCATGTTTGTATCACCGATGCTGATGGTGATTTATCTAAATATGGGTTCAAGGAGCGTGAGTCTGCTTTTGGCCCAACACCCAACGAGTGTATTTGGGTAAATATGGAGGTATAATTGTGCCTAGAAATTTCTTTGAATATGAAGTAAGCGGTTCTATATTCGGAGATTATTATATCCGCGAAGCAACACTGAATGACGCACCGATGGAAATGAAAGATATAGCGAAATTGTTAGATAACGATAGAACTAACATCACTAACATAGATTATGAAGGCGCAGACTTTGTGACAAGAAAATATCTAACAATTTCGTATGATAAGGTAATTAAAACTGATACCGGCGGCATTGAAGTTGGGGATTTCGTATTATCCGTCGCCAATCCTCATAATATCTCTCTAAATACGATGATTCATCAAATGAGCCATCATGATGTGTTCATGAGATACTTTATGGAAAGATTGAAGCATAATATGCCGGAAGTCATTATACACAACAATTTAGAGCCTTACTAACGGAGGTAATGATGTCACTTCCTGACATTTTTAATAAATTTGATTTTTCTGTTGGGGAGCATGATGGATATACATTCCGCGAACAGAAAAAGTTTACTTCAAAATTTGATGACGTGTACAAGATAATCGACCAAGAAAATGGTGATATTGTAACGATAGTATACGATTTTTCTAGTCTATGGGGCACGACTTTATATATTTCATATCTTACAACCAAGAGAAATGAATCTGGAGCCACTTATGTTGTAAGCAAAAGAATAGTCGCATATAATGCACATTATATTCCAAAAAATGCTCTTATTCATGATATGTATGTGCATAAGCGATTCCTTAAATATTTTAAAACGTGTCTAAGATATAATGAACCAGAAATTGCAAATATAAGTGAAGGAAACAGATGATATTAAATGGGGCTATTCAAACCTTTGAGAACTTGGGCCTCATAGAAGAGTACCCTATTATAAGAGCGAAGGAGAGCTAATGGGATATTACGTATACAGATATATTCATCCACTTCATCCGTGGCTGTATGTTGGAAAATGCAATTCTAATCTAAGAGATAGAATCAATAAACACGAATCTGACCCAAGTGACAATATTAGCAGAGAGCATCTAAAAGAACTAAAAGAGTCTACTATTTACTTCGTTGAACTAGATTCTGAAGCTGAATCTGCACTTGTCGAACGATATTTAATCAATGAGCATTCGCCTATGCTGAATGTACGATACGAAGGTCTTACTGTTCTTCAGCGATATCAGGCCAAAGAATTGATTAAGCGACACAATCAATATCATCCCGGATGGACTAAATTTGACCGCGCCAAGATTTATGAAAAGAGAATTACTCTTAGTAAGCAGTTCATTAAGAAATCTCGATACAGTTTTAGCACAGTTGAACAGCGAGCTTTTATGTATATTCTTATGAGAGCAAATGAGTTCCGATACAACGGTGATGCTGGCATGTTGACTGTACACTTCTCTTTAGATGACTATTTTGCGCATGTGATTACTTCACGTGGTGGTCAATCTAGTAGAAGCGCAACTAATGCATTACTGGAGCTTGCTTGCAAGCGTATTCCTATTATGACAAGCGTTGGAAAGGAATATGAATTGCGTGGTATTATTGACAAACCTGTGATTGGCGCTGACAGGATTGTTGGTGTTCAGTTAAATCCTCTGTTTGCAAGCTATTGTAATATGACCAGCCAGATTGACTATAACGCGAATATTGTTATGCACTTTACACATAAGTATTCTGCTAGATTATATGAGATTATGCTGGCATATAAACCAGAAGGTGAACAGAAGTGGACTTATACTGCTTATGATGGCAATGAACTTGCTAAGATGATGGCTACAACTAACCGAAATTCTAACAAGTCTATCAATGATGCTATTGAGGAAATCAATAATATCTCTGATATTAGTATTGAGCTTCAGCAAAATATCATTCCTGCAACATTTGTATGCACTATGAAAAATCGGTTTATTTTAGATAGCTCGGAGGTTAAGTGAGAATGGGTATCAGTTTTGAGGATTTGTGTGTTGATTTGCAGGAGATGGCGGCTGATTATGGCGACACTCTGCCACTTGAGGATTGGCCTGTCGTATTCAATTTAGGCGGCACACGATACCATCTGAGTCGTTGGAGTGGCCGTGTACACTTCGACAAGGAGGCTAAAGAGGTCGTTGTAAATATCGACAATTAACAAATTGTTCACAAAGAATCCCTTGCGTTTTAGTATATAGTATGGTATAATATAGGTATTCTAAGGGATAGGAAGTGAGAACGGAATGAATAAGAAATATTATCTTGTCGCTGGTGTTCAGTACGACATTGATAACAACAAACGTGTAAGACACTGTATCACTTACGCTATTAGTCCGAATGAAGCAAAGCGAAAGGTCGATGAAAAACTATCTAAAAGAGGTGCGTATTTCATTGAATACAGCACGACCGAATTGGATGACACTACTGTGTATGAGCTATTCTGATAGTGGTGGATGATTTTGGATGATTGGTGTATTGAGGTATCAAATCTATGTTATTCATTAAACAGTGGATTATCTTGTTCTTGGTAATTGCGGTAATTGTTTACTACTTTATCGAGAATAAGTTTTGAATAGATAAATCTAAAACAAAATCAAAGGAGACTGTATGAAGAAAATTATTTCCGGCGTTGTTGCCGCAGTTATCGCATTGATTATCGTGGTGACTTGTGTTGTCCGTGTTCCTGTTGGCTATGTTGGTGTCGTCTACTCCGCAAACGGCGCAGAACAGACCACTCTTTCTCAGGGCTGGCACTTTACAAGCCCCATGAAACACGTTGCTAACTTCCCCATCAGTCAACAGCAGATTGTGTTCTCCAATGACCCGGAGGACTATGGTGTAAAAGAACACGCGGATTGGCATATTGACGCTCCCGCTAGTGGTGGTATGGTTGGCATCAATCTGACTGTCAACTATAATTTCCTGCCTGACCGTGTTGTTGAACTGTATACTAAGTTTGGCGGCATTGATGGTGAGAGTCTGGTCGCAAGTAAAATTCAGAATAGCATTATCAGCTATGTTAAGGACGTTACTCCTAGATTTACTGTGATGGACATTTATTCTGATAAGAAGTCCGAAGTAAATAGTGCCATTACTGAATATCTGAACGAAAAGCTGGGTTCCGAGTATGGCATCAATGTTTCCAGTGCGCTCGTTATTGACGTTGATTTGGACGATGCACTGAAAGATAAGATTCGCGCAAAGGAACAGGCCAAGCAGGATGCGGAAATTGCTGAACTGAATAAACAGACTGCACTCGCACAGGCTGAAACCGACAAGGTTAAGGCACAGGCCGAAGCTGACATTAAGGTTATCGAAGCACAAGCTGAAGCAGAATCTAACCGAATTATTTCTGAATCTATTACTGATAATCTGATTAAGATGAAGGAAGCTGAAGCACGTCTGAAGCATGGTTGGATTACTGTCACTGGTGCAGATACCGTTGTGACTAACTCTGGTAACTAATATGAAGCAAGAGCGTGTCGGTGTTCTGATTGGCAGTTACAAACTCAATTGTTTCTATTTCGATGCTTGTTATGAGGATTACAAAGATTTAATTAACAAGACAAAAGAAGAATGCAAACGTAGGTATAAAAGGTGTTGTCTGCTTTGTATTCTTCTTGAGGATGGGACATATCTACAGAAATATAGAAACAGATGGGAACGTATTGATAATAGGCTCCCAAATGAAATTATAACAGAAGTTCAGTAAGCGCAAAAAAGATAGGGATAGTAACTAAAATGTTACTATCCCTATTATATTATGCCTTTTTATTAGCAGTTATTTGTTTAATTATTGCCACAATCTTATCGTAGCCTAGCTGTGAACCCATAATGACACAGATACCTTCAAAAATAATCCACATGATACTCTGTGGAGTAAATGCGATATTTGCCATTACAAAGTACGCACAAGTACCAACTACACCAACAAGTCCACCAGTGCCAAGAGCGATAGCGGATGTGTTATAGTTAATCTTTAGACCAGTAAGAATCTTCTTTAGGAACTCAACAACGATTGTAGTCAAAGTACCAAAAGCAAGAAGCAAAGTACAAAACAGTTCAATAGTCATATTTATCTCTCCTTAGATTATCTAACAAACATTGCTTTCCAAGTATTCATACCTACAATTCCATCGGCAGTTAGATTATGTGCTCTCTGGAACTTTTTTACCTCATCTTCAGTGTTCTTTCCAAATTGACCATCAATAGGTATACCAAGTTTCTTTTGAACGAATTTTACAGCACTTGTTTTACCAACATTTGTTCCGCGTTTGATAATTGGCATTAGGTCAACTCTATAATATTCGTATACGCCAGCTCTTGCACAAAGCCAAAATGTTTCTCTTGGTCTGGTATCAACATGGATAAAGTTTGTGTTACCGTAGTAGTACACTCCAACACCATTCGTGATAGTTTGTGCGTAATATGCCAATTCAACAGCGGAAACACCAGCAATCTGGATATCTGCCGCCATACCTTTTACATGATAGGAACCAGCAGAACCTCCAACTCTACGGTTATGCTCTGGTGTACGATATGCGGAATTGATTAGAACCGGCTTACCAAAGTGGTCACGAATCTTTTGTAAAACTTCGACAAGAGTCAAATCAATAAGAACGGAATCAGAGCCATCTTTGCAAGCAAACTCTTTTACAGTAAAATTCGTAGATAATTTGATATTACCTTGATTTTTTACACTATAAGTTTTAACCATAATTATCACCTTGTTATAAGTAGGCTAAAGCCATCCTTAGTTAATCATGAAATATTTCATAATTTCTCTCGCGTTGTATTTTGCAATCTTCTTTGCACCGTTTTCATTTGTATGAATACCGTCAAGCAAATCAGTCTGAATTGGTGCAGCACCAGATTGGTCAGGGTGGTCATAATCAATCGTTGTTTGGCTTTCATAAATATTTCTGATTCCGCATCTACGAGTGTCGATTGTTTCCGCACCACACCTATCGGCAACAAAATTGATAAAATCACCTTTCTTGTAAATGCTATCAAAAGTTTCATAACATTCTTGGGTTGGTGTACACATAAATATCACGGCATTTGGATATGCTTCATGCAACTTCTGGAATCCATACCGCATAGCACCTGCCAATGTCTGACGATTTACGTTATCAATAGGCACAACAGTAAAGTTGTTTTGAGCATAATTCGTGATAAACTGTGATTCCACACTTTCTTTTGTCTGAACAGAGAAATCAACAGAATCATTTGTTCCAAATGAGAATGTAATCACGTCGAAGTCCTGATAATCTGCATCTCCGTTTGCTTTTGCATTTAGCACTTTCTGTACTTGATTTCCCATTACATTGCCATCCGTAGATGGCTGTGGATTTCCGTCATAGGTTTGACTAGCAACTTTATCTTGCCATGTAGAACCCGCAACAGACACATTCACAACCTTATCAGCAAGGAGATACTGTTTAATCCAATACGTCCATCCGTTTATACCACCCATAGCGGTAATACTATCGCCAAGTGTAAGAATCTTTAATCCTTTCCACTTTGGAAGAATCGAACTCGGCAATGCAGATTCATTTACTGTAACATAAAGTTCTCCATAAGGAGTATACTTTGTAATGCCGTACTGCTCGATTTTTAAGGTGTTCAGGGTATTCCCAAACCCTCCGTTTTTTGAAAAGCGGATGAAGCAAGCACCGTCTGGGATTGTGATAGATAATGGTTCATCTTTTAGCGGAGACAGATACTTTTTGTCTTTGTCAAAATATGCTCCGGTACTTGCTACGCCAATAGGGAGTTCATTACTACTGAAATAAAGAACCATTCCCGGTTTTACAGGAATGTAGTCACTTGTTTCCCATGATGAAAAGCTAGTATCAAAGTATCCGCTATCTGGAAGTACAGCCCCTTTGGTCACAGCATCCTTATTAAAAAGATTTGTATGGTCTTCTTGTATTTTTGCAACTTCGGCTTTGACTTCGTTTACTTCGGCTTTTATATTGTCAGTGTCTTCCTTTACATTATCCACATCGGCTTTGATTTTAACCTCACCATATGGAACATATGTGGTTCTTGAACCTTTTTCAATCTGCAACTTTTCTTTTTTTGAATCGAAAGAAAACTTTGCATAGCCATCAGACGTGACTGTTATATTATTATTCCCGCTAGGGTTGCCAAATCCACTTATAAACTTCTTTTGAGCGTCATAAAAAGCGCCTGTGGAATAATTGGTTGGTTCATTGCTTGCGCTAAAATAGAGTACATCATTTTGGGATACAGGGATATATCCAGTTGCAATCCAGCCATCAAAAGACATTTCAGTACCATCAGTTTGACTGATTGCTGTATTCTCTTTTGCGTCTGTAGGATTGTATAAGTTAGAAGAAATGATATTACTTAAAGCTCCCTTTAACTGACCATCGGTATCAGTAGCTCTATCAATTTCACTCTGCAAATCATTCCTAATAGAAGTAACCTCGGATGAGTTTGCCTTTCCAGCTAGTTTATCACCAACAACTTTTGCATCAGCAGCCTGACCAGAAATCGTAAGTGTAGCGTCTATCTTTAATGATTCAGCGCTTTTAGCGGCAGCAAGAACTTCCAGCAGAGCGTTCTGCTTATTCGTAGCAGCAACAAAAGTTTCATCTCTCAAAAGTTTTCCCATAATTTAATCCTCCAAAAGAGTTAATATTTTAATCAGAGTCAATCTCTGATATACCAGCTTCAACGTTAAATGTAGATGGCAAGCTATGCCAAGCGTATATTGATTTAGTTGCATCATAGATAGATACATCGTATTTTACAACACCGCTTTTTTGTGTATCAGAGCCATCCTTACAGGAAAACTCCTTTACGGTAAAATTTGTAGATAATTTTGTATTACCGTGTTCATTTAGACTGTATGTTTTAACAGCCATTATACCATCCATTTCTTAGATAAATAATATTTAGGTTTTTCTTCGTGGAACAAGAAGTATCTTAAATAATCGTCAACGATAATAGCAACGATGCATAAGAAAAACCACAGAATAGTAAACGGTAAGCAAATCTAACCAAGAATATTAAATGGTAGATTTGAATAATCCCAAATGTGAAGACCCAGAAATAGATTTAGTATAATTCCTGCGATAAACTCACAACACGTTACAACAAGTGCACCAATTATAGACTGTTTCCAAATTTCCATTTTCCAAGGTAGATAATTATTTAATCCACCAATGACAACGAAACAAAAACCTCCAAGAACGCCCATTGTCCAATGAGTATGTCCGCGACAAAGCATTTCTATTCCGCAATATGCAAAACCACCAATTAAAAACAAGATTATAATTTTAAGTGATTCTTTTGCAAGATTTCTCATACAATCACCTTATTCATATTTAATCTCAATATTGTCAACTTCATTTTTAGATTTGCATTCTTTAATTTTTACTTCAATATCTTGTTGCTTAGACACTATTGGTTTGACATATTTAACAATAGCGAGAGAAAGCGCCGCAAGATTTTCGTAAGTCCACGCCCTACATCTATCTCCTGTTGTATTCCATGTAAGTTCCATAGGTTCCCCGATTGTAGATGAAATCTGATAGGCGGCAAGGTTGCTTGTCAATAGCGCTTGCTTTTCTTCTGTAACGGAATAATATTCTCCATCAATCCATTGGAGTGGATGAGACGCAAGATATTCTTTAAGGTCAGTTTTGGATTTTGCAATTTTAGTATTCTTAATTTCGTTTAGTCTTGCTTCTAACTCTTCTGCTGTATATAAGATGTATTTTTGAATTGGGATTTCTTCATCCCAAGCCCCTTTTGCTTCTACCGCTTCAACATCAACAATTTTTTTTACATCTTTGCCGCCATTTGGATATTCAGCAATGATTTCATAATGATATTTTTCTTTTACTTCATCAACTTTGTCATGATGAATTGTTTTAATGTCATTTATAAGATATCCAAGCTCAAGATTAGGGTTGAAAATTTCATTCCCAGTTTCATCAATTATTTCCATTTTCTTCACCATTCTTTCGTCATAATATAACCGGTATCAGTAGATTTTACGCTAATTGCTCCATCGT
>PPYE01359304.1_pt1 | contig 14810 bp, 10 predicted proteins | sample 1559881 | NCBI WGS metagenome assembly PPYE01 (sample SAMN08240022, study PRJNA423297) | Human gut metagenome, whole genome shotgun sequencing project.
GAACCATCTCCAGCCAGAAAGTCTCGCAGTTGATTTCCGTATCGATGATTCCGCCGTTCAGCGCACCGAAGCAACCGAACGCATCACCTGAGAAGAGCACCTTGTTCTTCGCATCGAGGGTTACCATGGTCTCTGGCCAGTGAACCATAGGGATGAGAACAAAGCTCAGCTCGTGGTTGCCCAGAGAGAGGGTTTCGCCATTCTTCACCTCTACCACGTCATCTGTTACGCCGTAGAAGCCTTCCAGCATTCCCAGCGTCTTCTTGTTGCCCACAATCTTGATGTTAGGGTAATATTTCTTGATGAGGGCGATAGACCCGCTGTGGTCAGGTTCCATGTGGTTGATGATAAGATAATCGATTTCTCGGTCGCCAATCACCTCGTGAATGTTCTCGAGGAACTGGGTGAAGAAATCAACCTCTACAGTATCTACCAGCGCTACCTTCTCATCGTCAATGATATAAGAGTTGTAGCTCACTCCGTTAGGCAAAGGCCAGAGGCCCTCAAAACGATGCTTATTGCGGTCGTTTACGCCTACGTAATAAATTTTGTTTGTAATTTCTGTCATATCTTTTATATTTTTATAATTCCTTCTTCTTTTCTTCTCCGAATTCCTTGGAAACATAATTGTAGATGTCCTTGCAGCATTCGGTGGAGAATTCTTGAGCCGAAACAAGGAGACTGTCCCATTGCGCCTCAGATAAGCCGCGGTCAATGTCCTCGCGTAGAAACTGATTTCGGCATTATAAACCTTATCCGCCTCCGGTTTCTTGTAGAGGATTCCAAAGTCCTCGTGGCTTCCGCGTACGAAATCAGCCATCTCCAGGTTCTCTATCAGATTAGGCGTAATCTTCATGATTTCGTTCTGATGAGAAGCACGGAAGTTGATGTCGTAATAAAGAATGGCGCCGTGCTCCTTCGCATACTCCAGGAAGCCGGCAACCTGAGGACGGACCACAGGATTCAGAGCGAAGAACGAACCGAAGAGCACGATGTCGCCAGGATTGATTTCCGGTGTGGCAAACTCCAGCTGGTCGTGAGGATGATCCTTGTAGAAGATGTAGTCAGCATTGTTGTTCTCGTCGAGGAAAGCCAGCGAGAGCGGCGACTTGGATTCCGGGAAGATGCTCACATTGTCAGCATTCACCCCATTATCTCTCAAAAACTGAATCACATACTCTCCTATGCGGTCGTTGCCCGCCTCGCTGATAAACGAAGCATTTACGCCCGCACGGCCCAACGAGATGACTGCATTGAATGATGAGCCACCCGGTACTGCCTCTATCGGCTTGCCGCCCTTGAAGATGATGTCAAGCACGGTTTCTCCTATTCCTATTACTTTGCGCATTGTTTTTGTTGTCTATATTTTATTTTTGGTGGCAAAGATAAGTCTTTTTGGCGATAATGCAAAATAAATGACTTTTTTTTGGGATAAATTACATTTTCAGTGTAACTTTGCACCTTGAAATGAAATACAATACTTATACACTCGATAATGGCCTCCGCATCATCCACCTGCCTTCAGACAGCAAGGTGGTGTATTGCGGTTACCAGATTAACGCCGGCACCCGAAACGAGGAGCCGGGCGAAGAAGGACTTGCCCACTTCTGCGAGCACGTTACTTTCAAGGGCACAGAGCGCCGCAAGGCGTGGCACATTCTCAACTGTCTGGAGAGCGTGGGAGGCGACCTGAATGCCTACACCAACAAGGAGGGCACGGTTTATTACTCCGCCATCCTCAAGGAGCACATCGCAAGAGCCGTAGATCTGCTTACCGACATCGTTTTCCATTCGGTTTATCCGCAAGCGGAAATCGACAAGGAGGTAGAGGTAATCTGCGATGAGATAGAGAGTTATAACGATTCTCCTGCCGAACTGATTTATGATGAATTCGAAAATATCATCTTCAAGGGTTCGCCGCTGGGCCACAATATTCTGGGCACAGCTGAGCATTGCCGGGCAGACGATTGTGATGCAGAAGAATACGCATCAGGCTCATGTGATGATTGGAACCCGCGCCTACGATGTGAACGACAGCCGCAGAATGCCGCTCTATCTGCTCAACAATATGCTGGGCGGACCGGGAATGAACGCCAAGCTGAATCTCGCCCTGCGCGAGCACAACGGACTGGTTTACACCGTAGAGAGCACGATGGTGGCTTATGGCGATACGGGCATTTGGAGCATTTATTTCGGCTGCGATGAGCACGACGTGAAGCGCTGCCTCAGACTGGTTCGCAAGGAACTGGATAAGTTCATGCAGAAACCGCTGAGCGAGGCGCAGCTCAAGGCCGCCAAGAAGCAGATTAAGGGACAGGTAGGCGTGGCTTGCGACAACCGCGAGAACTTTGCCCTCGACTTCGGCAAGAGCTTCCTTCACTATGGCTGGGAGAAGAATGTAGACCGACTCTACGAGCAGGTGGATGAGATTACTGCCGAACAGATACAGGCCGTGGCTCAAGAATTGTTTGATAAAGACAGGCTCACCACGCTGATTTTCAGATAATGTTGATTTTCAGACAAATAGCTCAAGTAATAAGAAAATAAAGAAGGCAACAACTTGGGGCGTCATGCGACTTCCCTCGTTGTTGCCTTCGTAATTTAATGAATTAAAAACTGCTTTTTTCTTAAAAACAACTAACAATTAACCTAAAAACTTAAACCTAAAAACCTAAAATGAAAATCTATAAAACCTAAAACGAATTCTTAACAATCTATATATGAAATCCCCAATCAGAATTTATCACGAAAACTCTCAGGGGACAGTATGAATTTCAAATGAAAAGGAGTTTTTACTCTCCTCTCTGATTTCGGAAGCCCTTTTGGCTCCCTACTGTTTTTTACTCAGCTGTGCATTGCTGCCAGCCATTTTTAATCTCGGCTCTTTTGGAGCCCTTCGCATGGCTAATCTCCGATTAAGCCAACTTGTTGCTAATAGCACCAACTTCAGCTACACATGCAACAACTACTGCGAAAATCATTCCTAATACTAACATAATCTTTTCCTTTCTTAAATTTGTTATCTTAAATATACAATCTTGTAGTTTTACCTAACAAAATCTTAACTCTCTTTATTTCTTACCTCCCGGAGGAGGATTTCTATGCTCTCTTAGCTTCGTAGCTTATTTACCGCAGTTCATTCCGAGGTTCATACCTGCGCAAGCAACTACTGCGAATGCTACTACTGCTACTGTCATTATCCCGAACATTACCATAATCTTTTTCCTTTCTTTTAACCTCTTAATCAATCTCTTCGAGATTTTCCAGAAGTCTTCAACCGAATCTCAGAACCAGGTTCCGAACCGGTCTCAAACTTGTCTCGAATCGATTTCGTAAGTTATCCTTACTGAATCAATCTTTTATCCTTTTTTCTTTTTCTGGTGCAAAGGTACAACTTTTTGTGTGCGCACACAAACATTTTAGGAGAAAAGTTTCAAAAAGCCCTTTTTTCTTGATTAAGGTCAAGAACATTTACATTCTCATTACAAATCAGGCACGGATTACTCGGATTACACGGATTTAAGTCTCTCACATCAATTAAAACACATTCATAATCTCATAGAACATCCGTGTAATCCGCATAATCCGTGCCTAATCTATTCTACGCAGCCACTCCTGGCGTTCCGTAGTGCCCGTACTTGGCGATGAAACGGGCGGTCTTGGTGAAGGTGCCGTCCTCGTTCTTCATGATGAAGCCACGCTTCTTCCAGTTGCACAGCAGGATGGCAAGCTTCGTCTTGGTGCCATGAACCTGACAGATGTTCTGAATCTCAGTCTTGTCAAAGGTGTCATGAACGTAGAGAAGAAGATTGCTCACACCGGGAGTATGACACACAGAGCGGCTGTCTGCATCTATCGCCTCCTGCATCTGATTGCCGAAGAAACGCATCTTGCACCACAGATCATACTTCACGCTCCATACGATGAAATCCTCTATCGCCTTCTCCCACTTCTCGCCATTCGCCAGATAAAGCACCATCGCGCGGCGGAAACCATTCGCCAGACCACGCTTGGCAAACTCGGCGTAAGGCTTGTTGTAAGCCAGCTGAGCCATCTCCATAATCTCATTCTCCAGGCGCTCGATAAGCTGGCGAGCCTTACGGCACTCCTTGAAACCGCTGGCTGCGTTCAGCTGCTGGATGTAAGGAGAAAGCTGCGACTTGAACTGCGCATCATAACTGCCCACCTCCGGACGCGGAGCGAAATCGGGACGGATGATGGTGGCGAGCGACAGGCGGCTCACGGCTCCATCAGCCACCTCACGAACCGAGAAGAACTTCTGCGTAACGGCAATGGTGCTTGAAGCATTCCAGTTGAAACGGGTCTTTACGCGGGCTGTAACGCTCTTGGTTCCTACTCGCTCCTGGCCGTCCTCTGAATTGTCCCAGCAGAGGCGAATCAGCTGGCTAGGGTCGTTAAACTTCCTGAGCATGTCTACCTCGTCCATCTTGCAGTAGAGATAAGCATCGCCAGCCTTCTGCACATCGTCGAGACGCTGGATGTAGGCAGCGCGGGTAAGGTCGGGCGAAACGATGCGGATGCAGATGTCTTCCGGGCGCACAGGCTTCTTCTTGTTGTCGCCCATGGTGTTCACCTCGTCCTTCCAGTCCTGCTCCTTCTGGCGGTTCACCTTATCCATCTGAACCAGGTCTTCGATGATGCAGTCGATGGGTCCGTTGACGAGCGATTTGCCTGACGACATGGCTGCAATGAGCAGATTCATCATCGCCGCCTCGTGCACCTGATTATCCGTGTAGCGGAAGGTTACGCCCTTAAGATGAGCGGCAAGCGGAGGGAAGACCGCCATTGCCACAGCCGCCTTGAAATCGGCAGGCACCTTGCTGGTGAGCAGCTTGATGAGCTTAGGCAGCTTGGCTGGCAACTGAGGAGGAACATCGGCATAGATTCCCGCCTTCTCGGTGGCCTGCTTGGCAAGATGATTCTTGCGGGCAGTCTCTACAGCCTGCTTTACCAAATCAGGAATCGCGGTAGATTGCGCCACCTTGCAGGCATTCTCTACGGTGGCGAACGCCTTCGCCTCGTCTTCGCCAAAGGTTTCTATTACCTGCTTGATCCAAGCCGCCTCACTATTACAGATGTATCTCAGCAGGCAGGCTTCACGATAGATGAAGTTGTTGCGGTTGCCGTGGACAGGAGCGCCGCCCATCAGCTCTACCAGCGCCTTCACAATCTCCCCGTAAGGAACGCCGTCGTAAGTCTGCTCATACTGCACGGCATTGGCAGCCCGTCTCGCCTTCTCCTCCTCGCTCTCGATGGGTTCGAAATCTACGGTTGGAGCAGAAGATGCATTCTGAAATGCCTGGCTCTGAGAGGCTCCTGAACGGGCTGAATCTACATCCAGCGGACGGCCGTCAATATCCAGTCCTCTCTTGCGGTAAGCCTCACGATATTCAGCCACGGCTTCCTTATCCAGACGCTTGTACCAGTCGTCGGCAGTATAAATCTGGCTTGCCGCATCGGTGATGAAGATGATGCGCTCCGGGGTTACGCAGCTAGGGTCTTCGGTGGCGTGGATGAGTTTGCAGAAGGCGCTCTGAGCCTCAGCAATGGTCATTCCTACCGGGATGCGGATGTCGATGTGAGCCTTGTTGCGGGCTGAGCGCTCGATGTGGAGCACCTTTCCCTTCCAGAGTTCTATGTCTTCGGCTGAGAAGATTTTTTCTCTGAAGAGCTTCTCTGTAGGCTCATCAAACATTCCGTTCAGCAGAAGGGCGTTCTTCACCGCCGGCTCAACCTCCTCAGGATTATCAATGTCTACGGTTGTCTGAAAGGTGAAAGCCTTCGGGTCGATGAACTTCTGGGCGCGATGGTCTTCAAGGAAGTGGAAGTAGTGAGGTGAGCGGAAAGGCAGCTGCTTCTTGAGGTCAGAAATCTTGCGGTCGAGCTGCTGGTAAGTCTCTCCCGCCTTCATCTCCTCCTGCATCATCTGGTTCTGCTGGGCGGTGAGGTCACGGATCTGACCAACGAGCTGTGCGAGCCAAGGCTGCTTGGTAAGCTCGGTGTAGTAATCGAGGAGATGGGATGAAATCTGTCCCATGTTCGCTCTGCGGTTAGGGTTCATTGCGATGATGCGGCTGCTGAGCTGCTTGCATTCATCAAAGGTTAATGATTTTTGTGTCATAAATCTATATTTTTTTTAGTTGTAAAAGACAGGCTCTTTGCAGAAACCTGCCGCCTTCCATTCTGAAAAGCGGTGCAAAGATAAGGAAAAAGAAAGTAACTCCATTATTATACCTCTGCCGGTAAAAGCTGTATAAAAATATCGGGCAAGAGGGGTAAAAGTTTTTAGATTCAGGTATAAAGAGAGGTATAAAACAAGGGAGAAGAAAAGAAACAGGCTACAAGAAAAAAGCGTTGGCAACAGATTACAAATCCGCTGCCAACGCCCATTATTCTTTTAGCCAATCATCTAACATAATACCCTTCTTAAAAGCTTCTTCTCCCAGGATTTTCATAAAAATATCAACAATCTCACAATAACGGTTGAATTTTGCCTCTTGTGTATTAATCAATTCTTCCTGCTCCAGATCTTTCCATTTCAAAGCTTCATGGTTGGAAAAGGGAGCGATTCCTGCTTGCCTCAAATCATCCCTACCGCAGAGACGAGCTTTCGGACCGGATATTTTTTTGCCTTCAAATAGCTCTTCCAAGAATGTACAGAACGATTGAGGAGATTTGGATGGGAGTAATTCCCAATCGCCCATCAGGCGGAAAATAGGATACCAATAGGCCTGTTTTGAAAGAAACACGCCATAATATCCCCTCTTCTGATAAACAGCAATCTTCAAGACTGCCTTTTTCACCAGTGCCATGAGTTCCTTCTTATGCTCTCCAATCGCAGGTTTCTTCCCCACAGTCTTCATCGCTATCAGTGACTCCTCATCGCCGTGCTTGCCCCACTGCTTCACATCGTCCACCCTGCCGTTCATAATCATCAGCACGATGCCCGAGAGCAGCTGGAGCATCTTCTTTCTTGGCACACGCTTATAGAACACCTGACGGAGGAAATCTACAGGGTCGGCCTTGAATGTTGGGTAGAGATTGTGGGGGAAGGCGTGCAGCTGCTGTTCTATAGCGTCCAGCTGGTCTTTATAATCGTAGGTGCCCGTCTGCTTCTTCTTGATGGCATTCGGGGCTTCTACGAAGAAAGAATAGGCCGCACGCTCGCGGTAAGCCGAACTGGTGATGAATCCCATCTCGGTAAGCAGAACGGCCCAGAGGCGCTGCAGTCCCTCATCGTCTATCTGCTCCAGCTTATGAAGAATGCGGCTTCTGGCCTGCGTCATTTCGCGGGAATAATCGCTGCGCTGGATTTCGAGGAAACTGCTGAGCCGCTCTCTTGCCTCAGAAAGGCAATCAGAAAGTTCCTCGCGCAGCATCGCCTCTGTTTCTGCATCAAGAGAACGGTTCTCTGCCTCAGAAGAGGTTTTATCGGATGCAGAAGAGGAGTTATCGGATGCAGAAGAACCTTTATCCGAAGCGCCTTCAGAGAGCGTATTCCTGAGGCGGATGATGCTGTTGATGACGCCTTCGAGCATCATGGTGCAGTCGCTGAAGCGGGTGAGCTGTTCGATGGGCAGCACAGGACCGGAGTATTGCCAGTCATCATAAATCTTATCATCATATATTTCGCGGCGCGCCTGCTCCATCTCCTCATCAGAAACATCAGAGAGCGCCCTCACCATGAGCTGCAATCCAGCCTTATCGCCCTCGTTCTTGCTGTTGCAGCCTATGCAGCGGGTGCGCAGGTTCCGCTCCTTACGGGCGATGATGAGGGCGCGTACGTCCTCGCCTTCCAGGGCTGAAACATAGCCTATGAGCTGCTGTTTGTCATAAGCTTTCACCGCCAGCATGTCGAAGGTGTTGGCGTCATCGGGCACGAGGCAGATGGTTCTCCCCTCTGCTTCTTTAGCATACTCTACCTCATGGCCTTTCACGTCATTATGGGTGAGTCCTACGATATGGAATGTGAGATTCTTCATTTTATGTTGTTATTATTGTTTTTACGTTTGTTTGCAGTCAGGTTACAAAAGTAAGGTTTTTCGATGAAACCACCAAGCATTCTTGTTTAAATTTCCTAAAAGAGGGGACAGAGAAGCCGAGGGGGTTAACAGGGTTAACAGTTAACAGCCGTTTTTTGCATGGCCCCCTCGCGTACCTTATTATATAATAATATATATATACTTATTTTATATAAGTGTGTGGATGGAAGTATGCATTTTTGGGGTGTTAACTGTTAACCTGTTAACCTTTTGCTCTCAGAGCGCCCTTCTTCCATCAGAAATGCGTTCTCTCCCGATACTTGTTAAAGATGGCTGGCTGAGCCTTGGCAGAAAAAAGCTCAAACGCCCTGCTACAGCCCGTTTTACGGGCTTATATGATGGCTAGAGAGAGGCATAAATGATGGCTGAAAAGGGGCATAAATGACGACTCACGAGGGGGGATGGATCATGCGTCGCGACGGAACGGGGAATGCATCGCGATGCAGAAAAAAGGGCTTTTTAGAGCGGAAAACTATGAGTTGCGGGACAGAAAACTATGAGTAAGTTTTGTTAACGGGAGGGAAAACAACAAGGCGATACTCTTCTCTTATAGGAAGAATATCGCCTCGTTGCCTTCATTAAAAAGGAGGTCAAGGATGCTCATATTGGGCTGAAAACCGTATTTCTGCTCGTAAACCTGGTAATAGCGCTTCGACTCGAATTCGGGGTCAGGAAGAGGTTTCTTGGGGCGAATCGCATCGCGGAAATCCTTGATTTCATTCTCTGCTCCCATTTCTTCACGCTGAATGTACTCTTCGGTAACCGAAATCCTGGGACGGATGTCGAGGAGTTCTATCATCTTCTCTGTAGTCTCCATGTTGAAATCGAAGAGGAACTCGTATTTCTTCTCGTAGAAAGGGCGGATGTCGTCCTGATAATACTCGAAGAAAGGGCTCTCGCCATAGGCGGAAAGGAGCGCATTCCAGTGCACGTGGCGCCAGTTGGCGTGGTCGGAGATGCGGATGTCCTTCATCGACAGAGAGATGTCGTGATTGGTGGGGATGGTGAGCGAGAGGGGGCCGTTGGTGGTAGGGATGATCATACGGTTACGATAGGTTTGCTTGATAAAGCTCTCGTGGCGCTCTATCAGGCATTCATCGTAGCGGTTCAGCTTCTGGTACCACTGGATGGGGCCGAAATATGTGGAAGAAAGAAGGGCTTTCAATTTCTGCTTTGTTATGAAGGGTTAATGATGAAGAGGGGGACGAGCGATGGAATCGCTCGGAACGGGGGGCAGACGGGGGACAAGCTTCCGGCAGCGCGATGGAGCTAGAACAGCTTATGGGCTTTACCTATTATCTGGTGCTTATGAACGAGCTGCTGGCCGGTTGGCGTCTTCAAGAGATAGAAGCGGCAATCCTTGCAGCCGCAGCGCTTGCAGCAGATGGTTGGAATGACGAACTGCATGGTGTCGATGCGCAGCGTATCACCCGGAAGCTTCTCTATCCTGCCTATGAAATGAGACTCGAAGACGCGCTTGCGGCGCTGGTTCTTGGGCTGGTAAACCACCGTATCGGTGAAAACAACCACATCGCCACGCCCGAAATTTTCGTAGTCAATCCTGTTCACTATCACCCGGTTGCCTGCCTTCAGCTGGGGCGGAAGCCCGCCCTGAGGCACCGAGAAGATAGTAAAGACATAGGTGCGCACTGCCCAAGCCAGGAGCAGCGACAACACCAATGCTATTAGGAATTTGACGGCAGTCTTCAATTCTTATTTTTATTTTCTTACTTAATATTGTCTACAAAAGTGAAGAGGCGGTTCCAACGGATGCCTGAGAAGCCCGGATGATCTGGGCTGTAGCGATGCTCTCGCCCTTCTTCGGAATCCATACCGGACCGTAATTATCTCTTGTCCAGCCGGTATAGGCGTTGAGCGGATAAAGGTCGCCATAGGTTGCATCCGTATTGATAGAGATGCTCTCTACGAGGTTTCTGTTCGCCTTCAGCGCCATATAAGCCTTCTTGGTGAGCGGAATCACGCCACTCTGATTATACATCAGCAGGTCTTCGTTGGTGATTCCCAGTTCATCGGCAAGGTCGATAGGGAACTCGCCCTTGAGCTTCATCTTATAAGTATACTGCACGTTATCAGGCTCCTTGTTTGCCTTTCCGTTCAGATAAACGATGTGGTTCTTGATCTGCAGGGTCTGACCAGGCAAGCCCACGCATCGCTTTACATAGTTCTCGCGGCGGTCGGTAGGACGGCTGATGATGTCGCCATATTCGCCCGGCATGCTGCTGATGTAGTTGCGGCCTGTAGCATAAACCTGCTCAAAATAGTGGCGCTGCTGCAATGGGCTCATCGCGCGCACATCCTTTTCCTGTCCGTTCTGCTGCATCAGCTGGTCGCCGATGCTGTAAACCATCTGGTAGTAATCATTCGCCTGATAGCGCTCCTCATTGACGAGCGTATCGCCTGCAGGATAATTGAACACCACGATGTCATTGAGCTTCACGTTGCCCAAACCCTTTACGCGGCGGTAATCCCAGTGAGGCCACTCTATGTAGCTCTTCACGTTGACCAGCGGCATGGTGTGCTGGGTGAGCGGCATGGTGAGCGGAGTTTCAGGGATGCGAGGGCCGTAGCTTACCTTGCTCACGAAGAGATAATCGCCCGTGAGGAGACTCTTCTCGAGAGAGGAAGACGGAATGACGTAGTTCTGGAAGAAGAAGAGGTTGATGAAATAAAACGCTACGAGAGCAAACACCAGCGCATCTACCCAGCTCATGATGAAGCGCACAGGGCCTTCTTCATCCTTCCACCACTGCCAGTGAATCTTCTTGGTGATGTAAACATCGAAGATGAACGGAACCACGATGAGTCCCAACCAGCTTTCTACCCAAACCAGAAAGAGGAGATAGAGGGCGAGAACCACTGCGAACTTCGCCCACTGTACCTTCATATTGAGTTTTTGTTTCTGCTTGTCTATCATAACTTCTGCTTAGAACTTAAATACGGCGTGGATTCCCGGAACCTCGCCATCGCGTACGCAGTTGATGACCAGGTCTTCATCAGTAATGTTTGCATCGCCCTCATCGTGATGACCATCCTCAGTCCAATAAGTAACGCCACGCTTCCAGTCCTTCTTTCTGTCGATGTTGTCGATGATTTCCTCGGCAAGGGTGATGGCTGTTCCAGATGGCGCATCGAGCTTATGAACGTGGTGGGTTTCCTGCATGCATACAGAGTACTGTGGGAAACCATTCATGATTTTAGCCAGATAGCGGTTTACGGCAGAGAAGATAGCCACACCGATGCTGAAGTTAGACGCCCAGAAGAGGGTCTGCTTACCGTCGGCGCAGAGTTTCTCCACGTCTTCCTTATGGTCTTTCATCCAACCTGTAGAACCTGAAACCACCTTCACGTTGTGAGAGAAAGCCTTCAGATAGTTGCCGTAGGCGGCAGTAGGGTTGGTAAACTCAATGGCAACATCGGCAGAGCAGAACTCCGGGCTGTCGATGTCTTGAGGGTTATTCACGTCAATCTTACAAACGATTTCGTGGCCACGCTGCAGGGCGATCTCCTCGATCATGTGTCCCATCTTTCCGTAGCCGATCAAAGCAATTTTCACGTGAACAATGCCAACTATCTGCACTACATGGAACATACCCGCCATCTCTTTCTGAAGGAATGCGGCCTCAGCTTTGCCGAAATGCACAACAAGGGCGTGGATGCTGTGGTGGCGAGAATGAACCTGCAGTACAAGGTTCCGCTGCAATGCGATGATGAATTCTTCTCGCGTCTGTGGCTGGAGAAGCAGGGCGTGAGATATGTTTTCCATCAGGACATCTTCCGTGCCAAGGACGAGAAACTCTGCCTCAAGGCAACCGTAGAACTCGTCTGCCTCATCAACGGAAAACTGGGCAACAGCGAGGACTACGACAAGGCATTCGAGAAATACTTCTCTCCTCAGAGTTAACAGGTTAACAGTTAACAGCTGATTTTTCAATACCCCTTCCGCACACGAGCGAAGAACTTGCGTTCCGAAAGAGGCAATCCTATAAACCATAAAAGCCGAAACATTATGGAGCAACTCCTTCATTATGTGTGGAAGCACAAGCTCTTCCCACTCTCTCCACTCACCACCACCTGGCACCAGGCTGTGGAAGTAATTGACCCCGGACTGCACAACCGCAATGCAGGACCCGATTTCTTCAATGCCAAAATCAAACTCAACGGAACCCTATGGGTGGGAAACGTGGAGATTCACGACAAGGCAAGCGACTGGTATGTACACGGACATGATAAGGATGAACGCTACGACAACGTTATCCTGCACGTTTGCGGAACCATCGATGTAGAGGCAAAGAACTCGAAAGGCGAGCCCCTCGTGCAGTTGCAGCTCGACATTCCCGAAAACGTATCGAAGCATTATCAGGAGCTGCTGAGCATCGACCAGTATCCTCCCTGCTACCAGATTATCCCATCGCTCACCCGCCTCACCGTGCACAGTTGGATGAGCGCCCTGCAAACCGAGCGCTTATCGCAGAAAACCGATGCGATAGAGGCGCGCGTGAAGCAATGTAACGGCGATTGGGAAAACGCCTACTTCGTGACCCTGGCGCGCAACTACGGGTTCGGAATCAACGGCGACGCCTTCGAGCAGTGGGCTTACCATCTGCCACTGAGGGCCGTAGACCATCACCGCGACGACCTTTTCCAGATAGAAGCCATCTTCCTGGGGCAAGCCGGACTGCTGGAGCTGAACACTATTCCCGAAAGATATCAGAAAGACGCACTGAACGACGGGTATTTCTCCCGGTTGAGGAACGAATATCTCTATCTCTCGCATAAATTCTCGCTGCAGCCGATGGATTACAAGCAGTGGCGCTTCCTGCGCCTGCGTCCGCAGAACTTCCCTCACATCCGCATCTCGCAGTTAGCCAATCTTTATTATAACCGCCGTGCGGGGCTGAGCCAGCTGCTCGAGGCAAGCACGGTGAAGGAGGCGAAGCAGGTGCTCTCAACCAGCGTTACGGAGTATTGGGAAACCCATTATACCTTCGGCAGCACGAGCATCCGGAACGAGAAGCACCTCTCCCCTTTCTCGCTCAATCTGCTCATCATCAACACCGTGGTTCCCATCCTCTTTGCCTATGGAAGGCACCGGGGCGAGGAGAAATACTGCGACCGCGCCTTCGACTTCCTGGAGGAGCTGAAGGCCGAGAATAACCACATAGTAAGGATGTGGAAGGAATGCGGCCTGCCGGTAGAGAACGCCGGGGATAGCCAGGCGCTCATACAGCTGAAGAAGGAATACTGCGACAGGAAGGAATGCCTGAGGTGCAGGATAGGTTACGAATACTTGAAAAGATAAAGATTATGGCTGATCAACAGGAAATACTGAACACCATCCTCCTGACAAGGCTCAATTACTTCAGCCTGGCAGGAATGCTGGAGCTATACAGAAAGGTAGGCTCCGCTACGCTCATCCTGGAGCATAAGAACAACCTCAGAGACATCCTCCCCGATGCCTCGGATAAACTCGTGAGCGCTATCCAGAACTGCGAAGAAGCCCGAAAACGCGCTGAGGAAGAACTGGAGTACGACATACGCTACGGAATAGAACCCATTCCGATGAACGACGACCGCTATCCGCAACGCCTCAAAGACTGCGATGACGCACCTCTCATCCTCTTCTATAAAGGCAACGCCAACCTCAACCAGCAGCGCGTCATCAACATCGTAGGAACCCGCCACTGCACTCCTTACGGCGAAGACCTCATCCGCCGCTTCATCACCGACCTGAAGCAGCTCTCACCCAACGTGCTCATCATGAGCGGACTTGCCTACGGAGTGGACATCGTGGCGCACCGCCAGGCACTCGCCAACAGCTACGAAACCATAGGCGTGCTGGCTCACGGTCTGGATGACCTCTACCCCCGTCAGCACCGGGAAACGGCGGCAAGAATGATAGAACAGGGCGGACTGCTCACCGAATTCCTTACCCGCACAAACGCTGATAAGATAAACTTCGTGCGCCGCAACCGCATCGTAGCGGGAATGTCGGATGCCTGCATCCTGATAGAGAGCGCAGCTCACGGCGGCGGTCTCATCACCTGCGATATTTCGCAATCCTACGGCAGAGACGTCTTCGCCTTCCCGGGCAGAATAGGTGATTACTACAGCGAGGGCTGCAACAACCTGATACGCAACAACGGCGCCACGCTCATCACCAGTGCCGAGGACTTTGTGAAGGACATGCGCTGGCAGGATGACGCCACCCTGATGCGAGCCAAGCAGCAAGGCATCGAGCGCAGCCTCTTCCCCGAGTTATCAACAGAAGAAGAGCTCATCGTCAGCATCCTCTCAAAGACAAACGACCTGCAGATCAACATCATCAGCGTGAAGTCGAACATCGACATCTCCCGCCTCACCTCCCTCCTCTTCCAGATGGAAATGAAAGGAATCATCCGCACCCTGGCAGGGGGAATGTATCATCTTTTAAAGTGAATCAAAGGAGGAGTTAAGGAGTTAAAGGGAGTTAAGGAGTTAAGACAACAGTTATGAGATACTCATGTTTTTTTGTATATCATGGCAAATTCTCATAAAAAAAGTGTAACTTTGCAACCGAAATTTTGGAGAAGGAATATCAAGGATTATCATTTTCGAAGCATTTGTCTTAACTCCTTTAACTCCTTAACTCCTTTAACTCCTCATAAAACGATGAAAATAGGTAATATAGAATTTGGGCCTCAGCCCCTCTTCCTCGCTCCGATGGAAGACGTAACAGATATTGGCTTT
>PPYE01643931.1_pt1 | contig 14806 bp, 12 predicted proteins | sample 1559881 | NCBI WGS metagenome assembly PPYE01 (sample SAMN08240022, study PRJNA423297) | Human gut metagenome, whole genome shotgun sequencing project.
GCATCAAACACTAATTGTGAGACATAATAACTCACTAGTTTAAAAACTTGATTTGTTCTTTCTAATTGCTCACCAGGACGCCCCGTGCGCGCTTCAATGGCTGGACCTGAAGCCATCCCTTCAAAGCACCGATTTTGATGATACGGACAAACACCTGCAAAGTCATCATCGGGGCTAGGGATGACCAATGTATGTCCCATTTCCAAATGAGATGTTCCACCGATAAAATGGCCGTTTTGGATAACGCCACCACCGATTCCTGTTCCAACAGTAAAATAAACCAATGAATTTACTGTTTCCCCTGCTCCCGCGATATATTCACCATACGCGGACGCGTTAACATCCGTTGTAAATGTTATTGGAATTTGCAACGTCTTTTTTAATGGGGTAAGAACATCGACATGCGACCAGCCAACCTTAGGCGTGTTCAAAATATACCCATACGTTACAGTATCTTTTCTAATTTCTGCTGGTCCGAAGCTGCCAATTCCTAGTGCATCAACCTTATTCTGCTGAAAGAAGGTAACACAAGCAGCCAGTGTCTCATCAGGTGTCGTTGTTGCAATCCGCTGACGTTTCAGCACATGATACTGACTATCCAAAACTGCCAGAATAAATTTGGTGCCCCCTGCTTCTATACTTCCTAAACGCATTGTCGAGCCTCCTAATTTTTCTTCAGCAGTGTGACCATGTCATATGGCTCAATCACTAATTGATCTGCAATAGGCTGTACTTCTTCTAAGGCGTTCACAAGGATAAAGCCTGCATCTAATAATGGTGTTACATCAACGGGCTTACCCGATTCATTTGCTAGTCGTAGTACTAACCCGTTGTTAACCGTATACGCAGGATACAATGCACTGATGATAACATCAGGATTAAGACTCAAGACAGTTTCTTGGTTTGAAATCACTGGCAAACTAACACCAAACTCAATATCCCAGATTTTATTATCTAACCGGTTTACAAATAAATTCAACGTTTGTAGCTGATAACTAATGTCTGGTGCAAGCCATTTCTCTGCGGTTTTTGCCAAATCATTTTCGTCTAATTGAGTCCTTGCAACCAAGCCAAATTCAAACGTATTAGCACCCAATTCTTCCGCTAGGGGCGTAGGTGTCATTTGGTGGCCAATGCTGGTCGTATCACCAGAAGCTCGTCCTGGGCGCCACAAGAGATTCGGCTTACCCAACTGACCAGTCGTCGCCATTAGCGTGACATAAAATGATTGATTGCCCAGTTCATACTCTTTCATTCCCTTGGCAATCATGAAGAGGCCCTGACTGGAGTCCTGCATGCCAACAACTTTATCGAAGTTATACAGGTTAACTGGTTTTTCAACAAATTCATCTTGCCAATTATCCTCAATCGGTAAGTTGCTCGTCTTCTGGAAGCCACCTTGAATCTGTGCAACAGCATGATCACTTTGAATACCCGTATTAATTTTTAGGCGAAGGCGATGGTCCATAACTTGGTTATCAATATTTAAGTGTCCTGCTAATACAGCATCTCCACTGGTTAAAGTTAACGTCAAATTATATGGTACACGCTTCAAATTTGGCTTTTTACTAATTCGATCAGCTAACTGTGCTGGCAGCTCCCACTGCCCCGATAGTTTCATTTGTTGAATACCATCGGCAATAGCTACTGACACCGTTCCATCCAGCGGCAATGTTATTTCCTTATCATCCCGCAACGGCGAATAATCATACGTATCTCCATCGTTACCCGAATCTACAATGGCGATGATATTGGTATAGGTTTTTCCGTTACTGGACGCTTCAAATGAACCATCTTGGTAGGTAACTTTCCAAATCTCGTTTTGAATTGTATTTTGGTTTTCCGACTTCAGTTCAGGCAATGCTTCGTGACTATCTTTAAAGTCAATCACTTGGTAACCTAAGCCATCAAACTTGACGCGTACTTGCACAACTAACTTGTAATAACCTGGCTCATCCTTGAACTCAAATCCTTTTGCCGTTTGTTGCATGATATTGTCGCGCTTTGGCACATACTCGGAGCGAACAACAGTAGCATGATATTGATCATCAAACGCAACATTTTTTGAGGGTGCTAAAAATTGGATAGTCTTATATCCATCGAATGGCCGTGCGTCGGCATTAAACACTAACACCTGATTTGAACCCAGTTGTAGTCGTTGCGCAATTCTCTTTTTGATGAAGTTTTCAATACCATCGGCAATCTCAAACCCTTGTTTAAACCGATGATCAATATCTACCGCAACATTATCCGACACACTGCCACCTAGGCTATCATGTGGTTGACACTCCAATAGTTTCTTCCATAACTTTAAGACTAGCCCATTGGAAACATCAATTCCGCATTGTTTTGCAATTACCATGAGTGGTTCCACTCGACGCAAAATTTTCTGCTCCAAATCAAAATTTTGACGTTTAATTCGTGAGCGCACTGAGCCAATAGTCCTGTGAACGCGAGAATACGTTGGCAAGCGTAACTCGCCTTGATAGTCTGGGAGGTCAGTTCGCTGTCTCAAAGTCTCCATGAATTGTGGGTAGCTACTAATAACAACTTGATTATGGCTATAGCGATTAACCTCTTCAATCGTCTTGGAGATGTCATGAATAATATTCATCTGATCGATGCCAGATGGTAGCAAAACGGCCGCATTATGGCCATTTTGACTTTCAAAATCAATTCCTGGATCCAAACGATTCTGGACGAATTCCTTCAAGTTATGCTTAGAATCCACCGAAATTTGCCCCGTATAGTAACCTAATGGGAAATTAGCGGCATAGACTCGGTTATTGCCCAAACTTTTCCAATTGAAATATACTGAGTCCATCTGACGTTTGAAATTGGTTCCCCGCCAGAAGATAAAGTCGTTAATCCCAACTTGATTCAGCAACATTGGCAGTTGCGCATTAAACCCAAAAGTATCGGGTAGATAGCCAATCATCATCGGTTGACCATACTTTCTTCTAGTCTCAGTAATACCAATGACTAAGTTGCGAATAATTGATTCTGCGTCTGGTACCAGTGCATCCGTCTGTGTATACCAAGGACCAACAAACAATTGGTTGCGCGCCACCAAAGCTCTTATTCGCGCAACATCTTCAGGGTGCATCGCAACATACTCATCTATAATCGAAGTTTGTCCATCCAGGGTGAAATTGGCCTCGGGATGTGCTTCTAGTTCCTTCAGTACATCAGCGAATAATTGATCACTCAAGACCTGAGCGTCTTCGGTTGTAAAATACCACTCTCGATCCCAATGCGTATGATTTACAAAATAAGCTTTTGCCATAAATAGTGCGCTCCCTTATATTTTTGATAATTAAAGCCGCATTACGGCTACTACCATCATGCGGCCAATCTAAGCCATTGATTAGGCTTCGAAATTAATATTGATATCATCCTCACTGTCATCAGTCATTGATTCTTCATTAGGCGTTTGATTGAAGTTAACTGCCCATGGCGCTAAGACACCAATGATTGTGGCACAAACAATCAAACCAATTAGATAAGCCCAACCATTTGTGATAGTAACAAACCCATAGATACCGCCAACTGGTGGAATCTTAGCTTGAGCACCGAGCAAAATCGTCGTCGCTGAACCAGCAGTACCAGCAATCATGTTGATTGGGATTAGTTTCAATGGATTAACCAACGTGAAAGGAATCGCACCTTCTGTGATTCCGATAAAGCCCATAAACCAATCACTCCGACCAGCATCGAGTAATTCATCAGAGAAGCGATGTTTGAAGAACGTGGTTGCAAAAGCATAACCCAAAGGAATTCCGGCAATTGCGACATTGACAATCATTGCAGGTGTATAAATCTTTTCCGCTAGTAAAACATTGCCGGCCATCCAAGCGGCTTTATTAACTGGTCCGCCTAAGTCAGAGCCAATCATGGCCCCCATAATTACTGCTAACGTAATTGCACTGACACCGCTCGTACTCATTTGCTTGATCCATGCAACCAGTGAGACATTAATCCAAGTCAGTGGCTGCTTCAGGATAACTCCCATCAGTATCGCGACGACCATTGTCGAGAGCAACGGTACAACAACTAACGGCATGATTGATTCAAACTTTTCACCCACATGAATCTTATTGTGGCACCAACGAGCAACATATCCTGCTGCAAATCCAGCAACTAGTGCTCCTAGGAACCCCATGTTAGAACTAGTAGCAAGCGAGCCACCAATAAATCCAGCTGCCAATGCTGGCTTATCTCCAATGGCGTAAGCAATATATCCAGCTAGTACCAAGTTGACTAGCCCAACACCAATCCAACCAACTGCTTCAATCTGGCCCATATAGAACCAGAAACCCGTTTTATAAGCGTCAAAGCTAGTAATCCCAAAACAAAGTCCAATTAACTTAGGAACTGCAACAACTAAAGAACCACCGATAACAACTGGTAACATGTAAGAGATACCAGACATCAAGTAGCCTTTCCATTCAGCCAATAGTTTTTTCATGGCTTAATCCTCCATTCATTCGTTGAAAGTACCCTACTTTGCACGAGCAGCAACCGCTTTACTGACCTTATCGATAACAGCTTTGGGTTTCTTGATACACATGTTGATATCTACTCGTACGGCTGGAATACCATTGAATCGTTCCATTTTTTCAATCTTCTGATCAGATCCAATCAACAAGAACTTCGCACTTTGCGCTTCGTCTTCAGTAATCTCATTCTTAAGCCCCATTGCACCTTGCTGTTCAACTTTAGCCGTTAATCCCAATTCCTCGGCAGCCTTTTCTAGCGCCTTAGCTGCCATTGGTGTATGTGCTAATCCTGCTGGACATGACGTAATTGCAACAAAATCCATAATAATCATCCTACCCCTCATAAAATTTTTTCTGAACTAGTCGTTAAAACGTTGTAGACTTCACTTACTGTCTGACTCTTCAACAAAGCCTGACGTTCTTCATCTTCTACTAATGCACTGGCAAAGTTTGCTAGTATCTCCAGATGCGCCTGTTCGCTATTCTTGGGGACAAGCATGGCAATAATTTGATCAACCGGTTGATCATCGAACGTCGGCCAATCTTGAATGGCGGTTGTCGAACGAACGAATAAGACTGCTGGTTGCTGTAAATGTACTGAAATGGCATGGGGAATGGCGATACCGTCTTGCATTCCTGTAGAAGCTTCATTCTCACGTTTATACAGCGCTTTCAAAATTGCGTCTTCATCATCTGCAAACTTAAGTGTTACTGCTTGCTTAGCGATAAACTCAAATGCCTCATCTCTAGTCTTTAAGTGCTCTTTCAAAAAAATATAATCTTGCTTAAAAATTTCTGTCATAATTGCTATTCCCCTTTATCATGCGCTAATATTTCAATAATCGACTGAACGTCTTGAGCTTTGGTTAATGCCGCCATTCGATTGGCGTTTTGAATCAAGCTATAAAAATAACTATAAATATCGTCCATCTGGGATTCGACCGTGCGATTTAGCGCAACAAAAAATACAATGTGCACACGTTCGTGATCCCACTCAATCCCACGCTTAGACGTCAGAATGCCAATGGTTGGTTTCAGAACATGGTTGATGTCACCATGAGGAATCGCAAATTTATCGATAATCGTTGATGCGACTTGCTCACGTGCTAATGCTGACGCTTGCATCTGCTTGTCAACATAGCCGTGTGTTTGCAGTTGATCAGTAATTTGAATAATAGCGGCTTGTTTGTTAGTTGCACTTGAATTAGTGATAATGCCATTCGGACTCAATAGTTTTACAAATGCTTCACGGGCGTACTTTTCCTTACGAACATCTTGACTCAGCTTCTTCAATACATCTATTTCATGGTCATTCAGGAACGGTGTCACCTGAATCACTCGCGTCCCGTTTAACTTCAGTGGAATCGTAGAAATAACGATGTCAGCAGTAACGGGGCCAGCCATCAATTCACTTACCGATAAGGTGTTAACGATATTAACATTTGGCAATTTATCCATTACACGTTGCTTTAATAGTTCTGCAGTTCCATAGCCAGTGCTACAAACAATCACCAGTTCAACATCTGACCTCGAGGTTTTGCGTCGTTCAATGAATGACTCAAAGTGTAGCGCCAAATAAGCAATCTCATCTTCCGTTAGTTGTAACCGATACCGCTTAGTAATCGCCATCGCCAATGCTAGTGCATGATCAAAGGCCACTGGGAAATACGTTTTAACTTGATTGCAGTACGGATTCGTAATACTGATGCCATTCTTAATTCGAACTAAAGCCGGTCGTAAATGCAACGTTAAGTTTCGCAATAATTGGTTATCATAATCTGACAAGACGGTTCGTAACCAATTAACCATTTTTTGTTCAACAATCCCGTTATGTGCTAAGTCAATGTAGCCATCCTCAATTGCCGCAACGTGAATATTTAAATAGGCAATTTCTTCATCTGGCAGGGTGCATCCAAAAGCTGCCACGAGCATTTTGGCTAGTTTCGTTGTACTTGGTGAAATTGTGATGCCGTTTAATCTACTTGATGATAGGTGTGAAATATATTCCCCATTTCGAATGCGTTGAATGGCAATCGTCGTATGAATCAACAAGGATTCGTATTGATATTCATTGACGTCAACCTTTAACGTCGCCACGAATTGATTAAGAACGCGCTGCATTTGATCTAATGTCTGCTTGTCCACATATCGTTTTAGTGACGCTGGTATTTTAAATGTACGAACCATTTTACCAGTTCGTTGGTTTTGCTTGATTTCTTGCCCCCAATACGATTGCAGTAACTGACCAATCAGGCGGCGTACATCACCTTCTGAGCTTTTAAATTGAATGCCTTCCGTAGTAGCAGTTAACTTTAAGCCGTAGCTCGATTTCAATATATTCAGATCACGTTCCAACGTGCTACGGCTGATAAAAAAGTGATCAGCAATGTCATCTAATAATATGGGAGACGACTGCTGCGTTAAGAATGTCATAATGCTAATTCGCCGTTCCTCTTCACTCTGACTGCCATCCTTTAAAGCAGGAAACTTTGCCAATAATGCGTTTGTATTACCACGAAAATGAATACCTTGTCCTCTTTTTCTAACAAGTTCCACACCCTGTTGATTGACAATGGCTTCAACCTTATTCAGATATTTTGTGATTGTCTTACGAGACATGCCTGTGTATTCCATAATATCTTGGTAGTGAACAACTTGTTTAGATAGAATCAACTCAATAATCATTCGTGTAAGAGTTGCTGGTGAACTATTCGGCGCCAAATTTATCACTTCCTAACTTTTACAATTACTATGCTAATGTAATCGCATACATAATTTAAGCTCATTAGAGTACACTTGCGGCAAGTGTACTCACTAATTCCATCTGCAAAACGACTCTAAGCATTGTCCCGACACCATTTTTGCTAGTCTATTTTCAAACACACAACCGTTTAATTTTTACCGGAATTCGTCGTGACCTTGCACAATAGTCACCCTGATTTTGCACGTGATATAACTGGAAAACAAGTTATTTACTGAAATAGTTAACTGTTCGCACACAAATAGCAAAAAAGCAGTACAACTTCAGTAACACTGAAATCATACTGCTAAAAATTGACTTAATTTATCTTGATAAATAATCGCTAGTTATCGAGATTATTAAAGTTGATATTTCGCACTTCACTACTCTAATTCCCGCCGATTCTTCAAATCAAACACCACTTTGTCCCCCACGAGTTTGGCAAATAATTCCTGCTCGGGTTGGGGGTCAAATGGCCCCAAATCGACTAGAATCTGGCCATCGTCCGCCACTTGATACCCTTGATACCGATCAAAGATGACGTGATACATCGTTTGGGCTGGTCGCATCCGCTCATCCACCTGAGCGGCCGCCGCCTTCAACGTATAACCAGTTTGGAGTAAGTTACTCATCGCGGCCGCTTTGATAACCATTTTCATGGTATAAATGCGTGCCTGACCTGGCTCATCCTCATTCTTAGGAATAATGTACCCCTTTTTTTGCCAATACCGCAGTTGTCGTGGCGAGACACCAGTCATTCTGCTCAATTCACTAATGCCAATCGTTAGTTGACCCTTATGGAATAGCTCGCGTAAATCTCTACGCGTCCCGTTTGCCATGCTGGCGCCTCCTTTCCAAAATTGCTATTACACTAGATTATAGCATGGAATCTAGTCGCCACCATTAACTCACTGGGAATTTTGTGTGATTAATTAGCTAAGACGGTACGTCGTTTGTAAGTAGTCAGTTAAGGATTGTGCTGGCTGGCCCATAATCTGCTGGTAGTCATCGCTGACCGTTGCTAACAATCCCATGGCCCCACCCGCGTACATTGACGCTAACATCGGACCTTCATTATTCTGATTATACATATCGCTGAAAGCCTGCAACGATACCGGTTGATAGCCAATCGGTTGTCCACTGACTTGACTCAAAACGGCCGCCAATTCTGGCATCGTGTAGGCCTGCTCTTGAGTCAGCGTGTAGATGCGGCCGCGTTGTAATAAATCTGGCGTCGTTGCGACCTTGGCAAACGCCGCGGCACTATCCGACTGACTGATAAAGCTCAAAGCCTGGTCGCCCATCGGATAAATGACGTTGTGCCGCTCGATTAATTCTGGTAAATACGGCACCAACGGATCAGCATACAGCGCATTGCGGACAATCGTATAATTGAGGTCAGTCCCAGCTAATCGCCGCGGCACGTAGCCGTAAAACGCCGACAGCGCAAAGGGATTGTTGACTTGATCAGCAATAAAGCCCATCACTAACAAATGCTGCACATTCGCTTGCTGAACTGCCGCTAAGACATTTTCAAACTCTTGTACCCGCGAATAACTGTCGTGGCTCTTACTTGGAATATAAATCAAGACATCACTATCTTGGAAGAAAGCTTTTAATCGTTCTGGCTGTTGGTAATCAATTGCCATCACCTGCATGCCCTGTTGTTGATAACCCTGTGCCTTACTAGGCGTGTGAACACCCAAATATAAGTCACTGGGATCCACTAACGGTTTGATAGCCGCAACAATCTGTTGTCCCAAATGACCCGTGGCACCTGTAATCGCATATTTCATCTTAATCCGCTCCTTCTTGTAACTTCATTAGTTACATTAAAACGGATTTAGTTGCGTTTGTCAATCAAACCCGCTTACGGCCAGGAAGGTACCATAAAAGTCTGTTTCCTGCTGACTTAGAAACTGGTGTGCACTGCGCTCAAGTCAGCTTCACCCCAACCGTCACCGCTACGACCACAAAAAATTGGCAGCCACCAATTTACGATGACTGCCAATAAGATCTCAATTTTACGCTAAAAATTTTAGCCGAATCTCAGTAAACCATTCAATTCTACCCGTTTAGCCTATGCGACCTGCTGCCCAAGATGCTTCTTCTTCGGCGCCGTCTTCACATTCTTAACGTCATTGTCTGAGAAGCCGAACATCCAAGTCAATGCGAAGGCGACAATCAAGTCAGCTGCGGATGCAATCAAGAAACCGTAGAAGCTGAAGTCGATGCCCTTCGGATTGAAGAAGGAGGTGAATCCAATCAGGGAGCCGGCAAAGCCCCACATGTTGACGTTAAAGAGTCCAGTCAAGAACCCACCGACCGCACCACCGATACTTGCGGTGATGAAGGCCCGACCGTATTTCAAGTTGATCCCGTACATTGCAGGTTCAGTAACACCGCAGAATGCTGAAATCGTGGCTGGCCATGCGAGTTCCTTGATGTTAGCGAATTTAGACTTCAACGCAATCGCCAAGACCGCACCACCTTGCGCGACCATCGTTGCAGAAACGATGGCGTTCAGGTAGCTGTGACCCGTTGTGGTAATATCGTTGACCACGATTGGAATGATCGCCCAGTGTAAGCCGAAGATAACCAGTACTTGGTAAAAGCCACCAATAATCAAACCAGAGATAGCCGGACTTAGTTTGTAAATCGCCACGATTCCGGCAGCTAAAGCGCCAGATAACGCGGTAATGACTGGGCCGAGAATCAGGATAATCGCACCGGAAATCAAGACAACTTCAAACAGTGGCACAAAAATCATCCGTAGCACCGTTGGAATCACCCGTTTGAGCCATGGTTCCAACTTACTTGCTAACCAGGCCCCCGCAATCATTGGGAAGATCGAGTACGTGTAGGAAGCCACATGTACCGGGATTCCGAAGAAGTTGGCATTGATTGCCATGCCCAACAGGTGTCCGGTCACCTTACCAGTCGTCGCCATCCCAACAATGGCTGGATAAGTGAGCACCCCACCAACAATTCCCATGATAACGGGATCCGCACCGAGTTTTTTAGCAGCGGTGAAGCCCACGAAAATCGGTAGGAAGTAGAAGACCGAGTCGCCCATCGCATTGATGATGACGTAGGTCGGCGTGGTTGCCGAAACTATCTTGAAATTAGTCAGCAACGACAGAATCCCTTTTAAGATACCAGAAGCGGCCAACAAGCCAATCACTGGTATCATGGAGCCCGTGATGACCCCAATCAGACTGCTAAACCCGTGTTTCACTTTCTGCCACGGCGACATCTTCTGCCAGGCGAGCCGGTTCGCTTCCTTTTCCATCGCAACGGCGGAGGCATCCGCGTCACCAAAGCCAGCGCCAAGTTGACCAACGATCGCATCATAGACGTCGTTAACGGCGGGACCAATCACCACTTGATACTGGCCACCCGCCTTGGCCACATCGATAACGCCCTTCAGATTGCGAATCGCGTCATCGTCCGCTTTGCCTTCGTCTTTCAAGTAAAAGCGAACTCGGGTAATGCAGTGGATGACACTCTTGATATTGACCGGTCCACCTACTTGGGCAATGATTTGAGTGGCGAGTTCATCGTACTTGCCACCCTGGCCCTTAACGATAGGCTGTTCCGGCACGTCCTCTTTGAGTTCAACGACTGCGCCAACAACACCCGCACGGACTTCGCCGACTTCTGGTGTCAGCTTAGTGACGTGATCCATCGAATTCGTAACGGCCATAATGACGGTGGTGGCCTTATGCGCATTCGCAATCGCCATCAGATCCATCGTGGCAATTTTGTCACCCGCTTCCACGGTATCCCCGACATGGACGGTAACTGTAAACGGTGGGTTCTCTGCCAATTCGACTGTATCGATTCCTAAATGCACGAGCACTTCCAGACCATTGTTCCCCGTAAACCCGATAGCATGGAGACTAGCCGCCACCATCGTGACCTTACCACTGATTGGCGCAACGACCTGGCCCTCAGTTGGTTCAATCCCAAAGCCTTCGCCCATCATGCCTTGTGAAAATACTGGATCGTGGACCGCCTTAAGCGGAACTAGCTGCCCTGCGACCGGCGTTAATAAATGCACTTGCTTCATAGCGATTCTCCCCCTTTGACTCAATTAATCGCGTTGTTAACAAACCAAGCTCAACGACCACTGGCGATTAAAAATAGCTAATACGACCCCGAACAACCAATCATCGTTGACCTAACTCACCAAGTCACGCCTTTAACTATAAAAGCGCTTTCTTTTATAAATCTAATAATAACCGCCCCCATTCGGACGGTCAATCAAACCCGTTTGAAATCCAGCGGTTCTGACTAGATTCAGAGCTTACTTAATTAGTTTGCCAAACCTTTAGAATCAAGTGTTAATCGTTGCGTTGCCAAGGATGAGTGTGCAAAATCAGCCGCGGTCTTGACGTCCTTGCCGAAATCAACGACCAACGCGTGAAACTCCCATGCCGTCGTCAAATCGTAGTCCCACGCCTGCATAATCAACTGCTGCGCACGCATGTAGTTACTTGGTAACGGTTGGTTGAGCCATGTGAACAAGCGCCGCAAGTACGTATCAACGATAATCGTCGGCTGATGAAAGACATACATGCTAAAATAGTCGGCCGTCTCGTCACCAATACCTCGTAGCGCCTTCAATTCACTGCGGAGCTGCGTTGCCGGTAGCGCCCGCATCCGTGCCAGATCAAACTCATATCTGCCGCACCACGCCGCCAGACTTTTCAATGTCGGCACCTTGCGCGTATAGAAGCCCGCGGGTTTGACCAATTTCGTCAGCGTCTCATCACTTAAAGCTAGTAGCCGTTCAGGATCAAAGCCAGTCGCCATCTTCAAATTCGCCAGCGCATAATCTACATTGCGCCAATTGGTGTTCTGAACTAGGATGCCACCCCATAAAATCTCCCACGGCGTTTCGGCCGGTGGGACACCATCTTCGAGCCAATGCCGCGGGCCCATCGCCGCTAATAGTTGTTGATATAAGGTTTCAATTGTCATTTTCTATGCTCCTTGGAATCAGTTCTGCTAACGTCATGTTAACTAAAAAAAGCCGTAGCGGCAAAATTCCGATCCGCTACGACCATATTACTTGATGCTATTTAGGTTAATCGTCGGCAACAACGCTGCGCTTTACGGCTAAGACAATGTCAGCCTTGTGATTTTCTGGTTTGACCTTTTCTTCAAAGTCCAATTCGGCGTCCTTAAATAAGTTTTGAATCTCAGTGTTCACTAACGGCAAGTCGCGTGGATCACCAGCCTGCTGACGAATATAGACCACGTATTGATCTGGTAATTCTTCCAAATCATATTCAACATCTTCATCATTTAAAATGACATAAATCAACTTACGTTCTTTGTTCATCTGAAACTTCCCCTTATCCATATAATTGATCCGAATTAGTCGCGAACAGCTAATTGGTGAGCAAACTTAAGGTAATCTGCAACACAATGATCGAGCCATGCCACCACTTTGTCATCCGTAATCTGTCCAGCGGCATTCATCTTGGCTTGAACGGTGCTTAGCAAGAATTCATCGCCCGGTAAGACGCGCATACCAACGCCTGGTGAATCTAGGATTTGGCGTAAATGACTCTGCGCCCGTACGGTTCCTAAGGGGCCCATGGTCGCGCCTAGAATCATCGCCGGTTTACCGATCAACGGTCGCTCGACACGTGACAACCAGTCAATGGCGTTGCCCAGCACCCCAGGAATACTATGATTGTATTCCGGTGTGACAAAAATCACACCATCGGCTGCTAAGACTGACTGCTTGAATGCCTGAACATCCGCCGGTGCTTCTAATTCAATATCCTGATCGTAGTAAGGTAACTCACTGAGATTCGGAATCGTGACGTCCATCTGATTTGCATAACGTTTTTGGACAAACGTTGCCAGTCGCCGGTTATACGAGGAACGTCGAATACTTCCGACAAGTGCGACAATCTTCATCGTGTTCAAACTCCTTTAAGTTGTAGTTAACTTTAGTATACCCCTTTTTCTGGTAATGGTCGGAACCGGTTTCAAAAAAATACGATTCTTTTAGGCCAACGCAAGCTTGGTTGACCACGTGACTGGTGCCACCGTCGTACTAGTTGAAATCATTTACGTTGACGACAATAATTATTTTAATCCGCAGGCCAGCACCCTAATGATTTTCAATCATGAGTGACTCAAGCCCGGTTTGAACGGCACATTAATAAATTTTCAAAAATGTTTCTTAACTTTTTCCAAAAACAAACTGCCGTACCTATCGCATTGAATTGAGTCTGCTATACTAATGATTAGAGAAAATGATTGGGGGGTTAATCGTGTATTATCGTGGTGAAGCACTTGATTTTTTAAATATGTTACATACAACTGGCACCGCACCACTCATGCGTTCACGCATCGTCTTTTCCAGCCAGATCGATGTTGAACGACTCAAGGCTGCCGTTCTCACTTCCGCACAAGTCGTGCCCGAGATTTTCGGCCACTACCAAGTTGACCGTAATCGCTTCGTCGTTACTGATCAACCAGTCAACCAAGTTATCCAAGAAGTTCAGAGCCCGTACAGTCCTGAAAATACTGATTTTGACTTTACGAACGGGCCCCAGTTGCGACTCTTCGTCATCCATCATGGCGATTACGATGTCTTGCAGGCTTTTATGAGTCACCTGCTGACTGACAATCGGGGCTTCAAAGAATACTTATATTTACTCGCACAAGCCTACAATGAAGAAGACCTGACTAACCTCCATAATGAGCGTCGTTTACGGCCAATTATCACCAAGATTCAGCGGCAATTCTCCCGACCACGCGGACACGCCCCAATGGTGTCTGGCATGGTGAAACTACCCCACTATCCGGGTATCAATCTCCGCCACGGTGGTCACGTCATGCTGAGCAGTACGCAATTCATGCGCGTCCGTCGTGTGGCTAAAGCTCAAGATGTCGGTATTAGCGAAGCAATCCTGGCTGCTTACGCCAAAGCCCTCCAAGTCCTGACTGGCCACACCACGGTGACGTTACCCTGCCCAATTGATTTACGCCGATTCACCGCTGAAGCTGAAGACGTCACCCAAGTCGCTAACCTGACCGTCAACGTCTTTCTCACGATTCATGTTGATATCGACGCACCCTTCAACGACTTAGTGAAGCAAGTCCACGATTTATTGACGGTTGAACGAACCCGGGTCGCGTTCCTATATCGTCTCAGCAATTTACAAAAAATGAACCACACGATGCCAATTACCGTCATGCGCAAAATGACCAATCGCTGGCTCCCACAGCCCGCCTTGCGCTACACCAACTTTGGTGTGATCGACCAACAACGCCTGCGTTTTCACGGCCTATCAGTCGTTAACTGCGTCTTTTCCGGTGCTTTCCATCCCTCACCAACCATGGAGATTGCCGCAAGCACCTTCGCCGGAACATGTACGTTAAGCTTCAACAGTACCGGCTCCGAACGCGATTATCAGCTTTCAATGAAGATTTTGGAGAACATCCAGGCGCAATTACTCGTCTGGGCCCAAACCAAGCCACAACCAGCCGTGGCCGAAACCGATGCAACGACATTGCGTCATCAAGCTTAATTTTGTAA
>PPYE01030777.1_pt1 | contig 14805 bp, 8 predicted proteins | sample 1559881 | NCBI WGS metagenome assembly PPYE01 (sample SAMN08240022, study PRJNA423297) | Human gut metagenome, whole genome shotgun sequencing project.
ATATAAAATGGATGAAATCAGTGAAGAGGAAGCGGCATCCGTTTGATATAGCAATTATTTAATATTCGTTATACTAGTTGCTGATTTCTATTATAATAATTTACGCTTTCTTCTATGGTATCCATAACCAAATCACTGTTTTTATCTATCAGCTGATTTAATGAAGTTTCAATGGTGTCGAATTTATCATTGTCTGTAATTACGGAAATAGTACCTGTGCAATCCATCCCGGTTCCCTCATTTATAAGTTGTTCCGGGAGAGTAAAACATTTATCGAATCCCGTATAATTATAATCGCTTACTATTCCTTTCACAGTATAAGTTTTCGTCATAATATCACCGGATACATTTTCGTAATCAACTTCTACTGTATCACCTAAAGCAACATCCATTCCATTGAGATCTGCACGTTCTTGTAATAGGATAATTCCTTTGTCCGCAATCAATTCATCATAATCAGCAGTTCCTTTTATGAGATTTTTTTCTAAATCAGATTGTTCATCTTGACTAAATCCCTGAATCCAATCTCCAGAAATTCCATTTACACGATATTCTGCGTCCGTATAATACCACCGCTTGATTCCGGTAACACCATCGATAGCTTTGATTGTTTTTACAAAATTTTCATTCAGCATATTTTTTTGTTGTAATTTAGTCAACGAAACTTTTGCAGTATCAAAGGATTGATTAGCATTAAGGTTAATATTAAATTCGCCTTTTGAAAAATCCCTCCCACGCGCTTCTGCAACTCCATCATAGGAAACTAATATCGTTGAAATCAATACAACTAACACGCCTCCAAATGCGAGTGAAAATATGGTTAATATAGATTTTGTTTTTTGCCTGGACAAATTCATTTTAGCAAGTGATGCAGGCGTTATTTTTCGGTACAGCGCCGAACTTTCTTTCGACTTTCCTTTATAATCCGAATATCGAAGCGCCTCCATTGGAGATACTGCGGCAGCTTTTTTTACAGGAGTATGAATAGAGAGTATTACCATTGTAAAAGCAAAGAGCCCACACCCAATCGTCACACATAAAGAAGTCAGCCAGTACCAGCCCTCCGGAATCAGAAAATATCCAATTACGTTACCTATAATCAAACCAATGGAAATACCAGCAGCAGCAAGTATCTTCCCTTCTCGGTAAACCATTTTTTTAATCTGCCGTTTCATTGTTCCAATCGTGCGAAGCTGTCCATAGTTACGAATATTGCTTGCAACGGAAATATAAAAAATGGAATAGATCACAATGCCGGAGCCAATAAAGGTTACAAATCCAATCACGAAATAAAATAGCATTTCACTTCCAGAATTTTCGCTCTTCACATTAAAATAAGTGGAGCGAACAATCACATTATCATCGGGGATGTGTAATTGTTTTGCAAGAGTGTCTGCATATTCCGTAGCATCTTCTTCACTCATGTTTTGAGCGTCTTTTAATCCAAGGTAATAATCTATAACTGTATTATTTCCATACTGTTGTTTCACTAATTCTTTCGATATAATAGCTGTATATCGTCCAATATCTCCGGTTTCAACATTTAAGATTCCTGTCAACCTGAAATCATGATTCATCCCGTCAGAAAATGGTATTTTAATTGTCTGTCCTAATTCCGTTGAATACCCCAAACTGTCCAAAAAAGATTCCTGTACTACAATTTCATCTTCCGCAGTTGGTAACTTTCCCGAATAAGGCATACTTTGAGATTTTAGCATATCTGCATTTGCGTAAGTAAAATTTACGGTTGAATGGTTTATTTCTTCAGAAAATGCATTGAAAAATTCTCCAATCCACGCAATCTCTTTTTCTTTGTATAATTCCGAACCCTCTTTTTCTGAAATTGCATGATATACAATCTGTGCTGTTTTTTTATTTAGATTTTTTGTTTTCTGTGTAATTCCAAATCCATAAAGGGTAATTGCAGATAATAATGTACTCGCAAGTGCAATCGTAATAATAATAAAGATATTTCTTTTTCGACTCGCTGATATATTCCTGCTCGAAATACGCTTTATTATGGTTTTTGTATCATTTTCAAAAGGCAGCGTCATATAAATCAACCCCTATCCTGCAATTTTTCCATCTTCAATCCTCACAATACGATCAGCAAGCTGCGCAATAGCATTGTTATGTGTAATCATTACTAACGTTTGATCGAACTCTCTACTGGTTCTCTGAAGCAGTCCCAAAACATCCGCACTGGTTTTAGAGTCAAGGTTACCTGTAGGTTCATCGGCCAGCACAATTGCAGGCTTAGCAACCAAGGCTCTTGCAATCGCCACTCTCTGCTGCTGACCACCGGAAAGATTATTGGGCATACTTTTCAGCTTATCTTCCAATCCCAGCATAGTAACAACTTCATCCATAAATTTCTGATCTACGGTATCTCCATCTAACTCTACCGGAAGGACAATGTTTTCATAAACATTTAAAATCGGAACCAGATTGTAATTTTGGAAGATAAACCCGATATTCCTCCTGCGAAAAATAGTAAGTTGTTCATCATTCATTTTAGCCAGCTCCTTCCCTGCCACAACTACACTTCCTGATGTTGGAGTATCCAATCCTCCCATCATGTGAAGCAACGTGGATTTTCCGGAACCTGAAGTCCCTACTACTGCTACAAATTCTCCCTGCTCAACAGAAAAATTTACACCATCTAAAGCACGAGTTATATTAGGTTCTGTGCCATAATATTTTTTTAAATCCTTTGTCTGTAAAATTGTCATAATCACTACTTCCTTTCTTTGTTTGATGAGTATATAGTAACGGGCAAATGTTGCAGAAATGTCCTAAAACTCTATGAAACTACATAAAAATGTTTTAATTTGATGTATTTCATTTTTTATAATCCTAAACGGTTTCATCTTTTAAAACTTCAACAATAATATCCCTACGAATTTTCCGGGATGCCACCATATAGATTCCTCTGATGATGGCAAATGTGAGTATGATATATACTACTACCCCCCAGAACGGAAAAACCTTAAGAAATTCTATAACTGTTATATCCTGTAGCCAAATTAATATGGTACTGACTAAAATTAGTATTGAGATTCCTATTAACAAAGGTTTGATTACAAGAAGAAATCCTTCTGTATAAAGTAAGTGACATAGCCCTTTTTTATCAAGACCGACAGAGCGCAACATAGCAAACTCCTTTTTTCTTTGATATAAACTATTTAATATAGCTGCCACTGCCGATGAAATACCAACAATCCCAAAAAGTGCTGTCAAACTATAAACAATTAACATTGTAGCATTTGTCAGTTTATCTCTATCAGCTGCTCTTTGTGTTTTACTGGAAGTAAAAAAATCATTCTTACTCAAATATTCACCACAAAGTTGATCCACTCGACTTTGTACTGTAACATCTTTCCCTTGCTCAGTACGAAGATTCATATAGGTTCTATAATTATATACTGCACGATCTTCCCCAAAATTTTTTATAATCTCATAATACTCTTCCATAGGTACAATAATAGGCAAAGTATAAAAAGCAACATTAAAACCTATGTCTGGCATCTCTGTAAGTACAGAAGATATTTGAATATCAAAACTATAATTTCCTTGAACAGAGTCTAAAAACTTTTCCGTTAATTGTAACCTCTGACCTTCTTTTATATCCAGATATGACACCTGCTCTTTTTTTGCTTCATAACCCCTAGCATCCGGATTCTTTGCAACTGAATTAACAATAACAGCTGATCTGGAATTATGGGAGGAAATTCCTGCATTCTTTAGATAAGCATTATAAGTATCCTGTTCCAGACCAATTAATGTACAAGGAATTCTATATCTGCCATCACGTTTAACAACATATTCTCCAGCTGCTTTCGTATCAAATCCTCCATATGAAAGAAATTCTTTAGACAATTCTTGCTCCGAAAGCCAACTTGCACACATTGCCATCGTATAAGTTGTCTGTTCTTTCACGTCTGGAAGATCTTTTAATTTCTGAATAAGCGCCGGTTCTATCCGCTGACCAGATTCTAATGTAATATTTATATCAAAAGGATTATCATGTTCTGCTTTCGTATTATTAACATCTGAAACAGAAAAAACAGCCAGAAAACTAAACATGAGTACCATACATAAACATAATGTTACAGTACAGGTCCGAAATAATTTCTTATTTGCGATAAGAGAGTTAGCTGAGATTTTCCCCAAAAATCCAAAACACCTTTTTAAAAAGGTATGTTTTGCTGATTTTTCCAAAGAAACATTGTTCCAATTCTCCTTTATAGCTTCTATTGGACGTATTTTTCCCATTTGTCTTGCAGGTCCGGATGCTGCTAAGAGCACTGTTAAAAAAGAAAGCATTATTGAAATGATTGCAATCCATGGTGAGAAAGAAACTGAAATCTGATTTCCTGTTACTTCGCGTGTCAATTTGGAATATGCGGTCAATACTCCATAAGAAAGCAAATGACCAAGTCCTATAGAAATAACAATTGGAAAAAAAGATAACCAACGTGCTTCATATTTAACTAGCTTCCGTATCTGTTTTGGCGTCATACCTATTGATTTTAATATTCCAAGTTCCTTTATTTTTCGCTTAGCAGAAATGGAAAAGGCCCCGCGGATAATATAGGCAAATACCGTCATAGAAGCAACAGCAACTATCAAAAGTGAAAGAAAAAGTTTAGGTAAATCGCTGCTCCAGAAGTGCCCCGGCTCATAAATTCCATACATTCCGAGCAGAGCTGTATGATAACGATATGGATATTCACCATATTCATCTTGTTCCAAACCAATAGCCTGTGCAATCTGAGGGACTGTTTCATAGATTTTCCTTGGATTCTTTGTCTGGGTATATACAACTACACTAGCATCTTTTGGCGTTTCTTCCAGATTGAGCCAACCATATGCAGGATAACCATTATATGCACTGGAAACTGTCCTATCAATTTCTCCAACAATGGTATACTGTACATTATCTGTTTTTACAAATACTTCCCCATCTTGAAGTGGGGACAGGAAATCAACAATTCTATTATCTTTTCTCCGTTCACCTAATTCTAAATCAACGGTATCACCGATTTTGAAGGAAGGATTATCCTCAAAAAATTTTTTCCCAACAACAATTTCACCCGGAGCCTCTGGAACTCTTCCATGTATAATTAAATTTTTTTCATGCATGGATTCCCAATATTTTGCATCACAATTTTGGACTAAAAGATAAGGATCATTTTCTCTAAACGATAATAGGAATGTTTGGTTATTTCCTTTTACCATAACGTCTTTGATATTTTCATTCTTTTTGATAAGTTCAATCTGATTTGCCTGAACTTCTAATATCTGTGCATCCCAATTCCCTGAATCAAAAATTTCCTGCTGCACTCTCTGATTCCAATAACTCTGCACAAGAGAACATAATGTACACATAAAAGTAGCTGCAATTAATATGGCAGACATAATAGAAAGTGCTGTCCGGTGATTTGCTTTAATATTTTGTTTGGCAAGTTTTTTGACAACTGCATTTGTATCATTTTCAAATGGTAAAGTCATAGCCATTCACTCCTTTCGGCATAATTTTAATCCTTACGTAGTTTCCCTTAATTGTTCCACAATAGATTTTTGCTGCAAAATACGAATAATAATCGCAGAAATTATTAGTGGAAGAAAAATTGAAATTATAATATATGCTCCCATGTAAATGAAAGGGAATTTCCATACCCATGTATCATCCCCCACACTATTTAAGTAACGGACAATGCTATAACCGACAGGCGTTCCTACAGCCAATGTGATACCAATATTCCAAAAAGCCAGTAAAATCCCCTCCCATTGTATCGTCCATTGTAATTGCTTTTTTTCCATGCCAATCGAACGCAAAGTTGAAAACTCATGCTTTCTGGAAAGTGTTGTGGCAATCAATGTGTTAATCAAATTAATAACTGCAAACAACATAATAAAGCCGCTCAAGCCCCAAATGACAAGACTTGTACGTTGGTACATTGCTTCACTATCCTGATAAAGGTTATGCAGTGTTTCCATTGTAACAGTAGGGATCGTTTCTACCAAGCCATTCATTTTCTCCCGGACTTCTGGCTCTAGAGAAAAATTGTTAATGCCGACTAAAAGATGGCTAGTGAAATTGAAGTTAGGAACGACCATTTTCTGCAATAGCTGATCGGGCAATAGGAAAAATCCTGTTTTTCCGAATAGTTTTCCGCCTATTGGATCTTTAAATATGTCATCGCTGATTTCACCGGCTATGGTGTATTCTGTTTCCTGATATGATTGCCCATCAAACCAACGGAATCTAACGGTATCACCCACTTGGAACGTCCAGTCGAAAACATACTCTGCATACTCATTACGCAACACGAGTATTTCCTTGTTTTCGATCATAGCTTGATAATCTATCGTGCCAGCAGAAAGATACTGTTTCAAAATTTTTTGTTGTTCAGAAGTGAATGGAACAAGTTTATCCTTTCTGGAAGCCTTATTGTATTCAAATTTTGCCTCTAAAGTTTTATATTCTGTAACTTCTTTTACGCCCTCAATCTGTGCGATATTCCGAATGAGATCGTCGTTTAATGGATTGTTAAGCTGAACTCCTGTTGTTCCATGAGGATCATTACGGACTGCATTTCTGGACAAGTTAATTTCAAATTCTCCGTATTCCAATAATCCCTGTCGTGAAAAACGCTCCATATCCAAAGAGGATATTAATGTTGTACCGCCCATAAACATAACCCCAGCTACACCTAAAGAAAGAACGGTCATTATCCACTTACGCCGATTGCGTGAACATCCCATAACAGCCATTGAAAACGGAGTGATTTTTCTATGCAGTTTTTTAGAGTATAACTGTGTAGACTGATACCCCGTATTTTTTGCAGCTTCAATTGGAGATACGCTTCCAGCAATTTTAGCAGGTTTGCTTACAGCCAGCCATACCATTGCATATACGATGCAAAAAGTCAGTACACTTACTAATGCAGTATTCTGACAACTCCAGCCGTCAGGTTTAAATAAAAAGGCCGCCGTTCCACCAATGATAAGTCCTAAAATTGTTCCTAAAATGCAAAGAAGTTTTCCCTGTGTTCGTAAAATCGTTTTAATTTGCTTTGCTGTAGCTCCCATTGTTCTCAACTGTCCAAATTCTCTTACCTGATTTTGAACATAGATGTAAAAAATGCTGTAAATTACCAAATAGCTTACTAATAGAACCGCAATCGAAAAAATACTGATAATCATAATATTTTCTTGATTTGGTTCAAGAGAGGCTGCAAAACCATCGTTATAATCAGAATGCTGTGGTGTAACACCATAATCAGTCCCGATTTTTTGAACAATCTCCTTAAAATTCTCTGATGACATTTGAGCAGTATTTGCTAATTGAACAGTAAGCACCGTTACAGAAGTTTCAAATTGCTTGCCTGTGTGGGCGTATTCTTCAGAACAGTATAAGGAATATGTCCGTTCTGTTGATCCATTGTCTGTAAGACCAACGACAGTAAAAGTTTCTGAACTTCCATCATAAAAAGGAACTGTAATTTTAGTTCCTAATTCAGCTGGTAATCCTAATCGTGATAAATAGGCTTTATCCACAGCTACATCATATAAACCGATGGGGTATTGTCCCTCTACGATTTCTTCTACGGCAATATTACTGTCATTCTGTTCAATGTAAACTGGAATTACTAAATAATTGTCAACCTGTGTGTTGCCAGCTTGAATAAAAATTCTTGAGTCAGCAATTCTGCTGTCTCGCCGCAATTCTTCAATTTGCTTATGATTGATATTGTAATAAATTGCATGGTTTGTTGTCTGCAACCCTCTTTTGGTTTCTGTTGCCATTCCGACCACTGAAAGAATAAATCCTGATAGTAATGCAACAGATAGCATTATGGTTAATACGGACAATATCGTTTTGCTCTTACTTTCTTTTATACTTTTTTTTGCATATTTTCTGATTATTACGCTAGTATCATTCTCAAATGGTAATGTCATAGTCATTGCCCCCCTTTCGCCATTATCTTAACTCTCAAATGTTGCAGAAATGTCCTAAAATTCTTTTTTTCTAAATTTTTTCAAAAAAAGGCAGTCCGAATAAACAGACCGCCGTTTCATTATCTTTGAGGAAGAAATATAGAGAAAGTTGAGCCTTTTCCCACTTCTGATTCAACTGTAATGTAGCCACCTTGCATAGTGATAATCTCACGTGCCAGGTACAATCCTATTCCAATCCCATCCACATCATGTACAGCTTCTTCCCGATAAAATCGTTTAAAAATGGTTGCCTGGACACTTTCCGGAATGCCTCTTCCCGTATCCATTACGGCAATTTCCAAATACATCTCCCAGTCCTGTACTGTTACGTGAATGTCACCGCCTTCTGGAGTATATTTTACTGCATTGTCTAAAAGATTAAACAATGCTTCTGAGGTCCAGCGACTGTCATGTGAAACCGTTAAATTTTCAGGACAATTTACGGATAAATGAAGATGCTTTCTTTCCATAGGAGCAAGAACCCCATTTATCGCATCTACAAGTGTATCCGCAATAGCTGTTTCTTTCTTTTCCAAGGTGATCACACCAGTTTCCAATCGTGATGTTTTCACCATTCCCTGAATCAAAAAGTCCAATTTATCTAACTGACTGGCAGTAGCATGTAAAAATTCCTTACGTGTCTCATCAGTAATTCTTCTGGTCAACATCGTGTCATTGAGCATTTTCAGATTTGCTATCGGTGTTTTGGTCTGATGTGAAATATCAGATACCAAAGACTGTAATTCTGCTTTTTCTTCTTCTACTTTATGCCGGGTTTCCTGCATCACATGATATAGCCTTTCCAGGCGATGGCTGATGCGTGCTAACAGCGTTTCCGCTTCATAATTTATCTGAGGACGGACGGTACTATCCATCATTTCATCTAATGTTCGGCATAGTCCATCTGTAAATACCGATAGTTTCTTTTGAAAATAATGCAAAAAGACTGCTCCCCAGAAAAACAGAAGGATCACCACACTGAAACCGCCAAGTATCACCTTTATATCTTTTGTGAAGGCATAAAGGAGGAACAACAAAAGAATCGAGGTCAGAGAAGCACCTCCCACGATCAGCCGCAGAAAAGCTCTAGTGGATAAATTCTGTAATTTCATCGTGATTCACCGCCTATCCATTGATACCCCATTCCATAAGCAGTTTTAATATATTTTCGCTCATCTGTTTCAATCTTCTTGCGGATTCGGCTGATGATAGTAGTAAGCGTATGCTCATCTACAAAATCCCCATCAATATCCCACAGTTTCTCAATCAGTTGCCGCTTTGTTAATATAATGTGCGGATTTTTTACAAATAAAAATAAGGTACGGTATTCTTTTGGTGTAAAATCTATCACCTTTCCTTCAAAAACCGCACTCTGCTCGGAAAAGTCAATTTTCAAAACTTCATCCTCAAATACATCATGCTTTGGTGTCCGCAATTCCATATTTGCAAAAACAGCAGCTACCTTTTTACAGAGAACCATCACCGAAAATGGTTTTGTAATATAATCTGTGCATCCGGCTTCATAGCCTTTCAGCATATCGCCTTCTTTATCATTTGCTGTGATAAACATAATATAGGTATGCTGCCCTCTTCCTCTGATTTCATCACATAAATGCAGACCGTTCCCATCCGGCAGATTAATATCCAACAGAGCGATATCAAATTCACTCTCTTTCAATCGTTCTACTGCATCCAGAAAACTGTATGCAGAAGTTACTTCATACCCATCCGCAGTAAGATTATAAGCCAGTGTTTTATTTAGTACTTTATCATCTTCTACAATTAAAATTTTCCTCAATCCAGATTCTTCCTTTCCCATCTTCTAAACTTGTCGCTATTTTAAACCTCAAATGTTACAGAAATGTCCTAAATACAGTTTTTCTGATAATATCATTTCAAAACATAGATTGATTATATCCTATTTTCTTTCAGGAAAAATGTTTTCCATAAAAAAATGCTTTTGCCAAAATGTTCCACACTTTTCAGCAAAAGCATTTTTCTCTTATTCCATTGCCCGCATTTGTTCAATCAGGGATTGTTTTTTCTGTCTGCGGATTGTCCAAACAGACAAAATGAACTCTACTGTCACAAGTACTACTACATATACTCCCATCTGCAACCATGGAAATTCGTAAGGAAGGATTCGTCCAGCGTAAGCACTGATACTAAATTTTCTCCATACCAGAAGAGTAATTGGTAGCCCAATGGCAAGCATAAGCAAAATACTGCTAACTACATACCCCATTCCTTCCCATACAGCCATTTGTGTCAATTGTTTTGGAGCTAACCCAACCGAACGCAGCACGCTATTTTCTTGTCTCCGCGAATATTGATTGGAAAGTGTTGTATTGATAAGATTAATCACACCAAACAAAAAGATGAACCATGAAATCACCTGCATTATGCCATATACTACATTCATATACCCAAAACTATCTACTCGATCCTCAAAGGTATCTAAACCAGTATCAGTATGCGAAACAACAAGATTCTCCAAAGCTTTTCCCACTTTTTCCGATTTATCCGAATCACAGACAATGTCCCAGGAGTAATCAAAATTAGTTACATCTGGTATTAACTCCTGAAACAGTTTTTCCGGCAAAAACATCATTGGTCCGTCCACTCCGATTGAACCATGTCCACTGGCAAAAATAGTTTTTTGCAGATTATAAAAACCAGATATGGTTACAGGAATTGTTTTCTCTCCTAATGAAAGCTCTATGGTTTCTCCCAATTTTTCTTTCCCATCAAAACCACTATATTCGTATGGCAATAAAATGCCATTGTTATCAGGCATACTTCCCTCTACAATAGCCTGTGCCAGAAGTTCCCTATTTTCTTTGGTGATCATATCACAAGTACCATGCTCAGTAATTCCATGAGAAGTGGCTTCAAAACCTGCTGATTTCCTTGTGACCAGAATTTCTTCCACTCCATCAATATTCAGGATTTCCTGTTTCAATTCTTCATTCAATGGATTTCCCTGTTTGAGAAGATCTATATGTTCCTTATCCGAATCCATATAAATCTTATAATCCCCATTTTTAAAATACTGTCTTGCCAGTTTTTCTGGAGATTGCAGAATCAGCAAAGAACTAACAGCCAAAAGCAGAATCCCACCCAAACTTAGAGAGAACATAATACTGACTGTTTTCTTCCAATCTCTACGAAAATTCAACATTCCGAGAGAACAAGGACTAATCTTTTTTCTCTTTGTTCGGTTCTTTATCTTCTTCTGAGGCGAAGTAAAACGAACTGCCTCAACCGGTGAAATATTTGCGGCTAATTTCACTGGCTTTCGGATAGACAGACAAATCATTGTCCAGCAGATCAATACTGTACATCCAATCACGAAAAGATAGCCTAAAAGAGAAAAACCTCTAGGAAACAACAAGAGTGTCACTCCTAAACCAAGCAAAATCCCGATAGACATCCCCTTCCACCCCAAAGAGTGTCCTTCTTTTTTTACAATACGCATAATCTGCTTTTTGGTAGCACCAATAGTCCGAAGCTGTCCATAACTTTTTATTTTATCAATAATGGAGATGCGGAAAATACTTTGGATTACAACACATCCGCCTACCAAAACAATACCGGCAAAAGCCATAAGCAGCAAAACATTCTCCATGGAAATGTCTCCGTCAATATAACGGAAATAAGCATCCTGAAATCCGACTCCAGGTATCTGTAACTCCTCTTTGATCTTCTGAACATAAGATTTAATAAGTTCTCCGTCTAACTGATCTACATTTTTCAGATGTACATAGGCAAAGAATCCGTCAGGTTCATACTTCTTACACTGCTCCAGCATTTCTTTTGAGATAAGAAAAGAGTACATATTTTGTTTTTCTTGCCCTGTTGTATCTAAAATGCCTGAAATAGTATACTCCCCTGAAAAACTTTCCGTATCCAAGGTAACAGAATCGCCTATATGGCAGTCTGGGAAAAATTTAGAAAGCCATTCTTTACTTACTACAATTTCATTTTTCTCTATCGGTAAATCTCCATCTGCCAATTTCATCTGGGAACGTGCCATATACAGGGTTTCTTTATCAGCATAAGCAAAGAAGCCATTAAATCCCTGTGTAGAAGATTCCTTCCCGTACATATAGTATTCTCCCACACGTGCAAATTCCGGTACCTGTTTTAACTCTTCTATATGTGCTTCATCAACCTGTACATAAGTTGCCTCGTAAGTATCTATCACTTTCTTCTTTTCTGTTTGCATCAGTGAGACTCCAACCAAACCAGAAAGACTGATTAAAAAAGCGGCTAAAACTACTGATATTATTACCATGATATTTCTTCGTTTTTCGCTTTTTAAATTTCTCTTCGCCAGATTCTTGACAATTCCATTTGTATTATTTTCAAAAGGCCAAGTCATAGCCTGCCACCTCCTTATTCTGTTATTTTAATTCGCTCTACTAATGATTGTTTCCGCATAGAACGGATGGCGTATATTGAGTAAAGTGCCTGCACTAATATAAGAAGTACAGCAAAAAATGCTACAACGCTCGAACATTTTTATATTAGTCGGGTCTACTTCTTTAGTCTATAATCCGTAATCTCTCAACCAACGGAGTTTTTTGTAAACTGTAAAAAGCTGAAATAGTAATCGTCAAAATAATCAGAACTACCACAATGCAATATACAGTAAACAATGTTAATGGAAATGTATATGACAAATAGAAAATCCCTACACTTATCAAGCCTTTTATCAATATCTGCCCTAAAATAATTCCCAATATCAGAGTAAGTATCAGGCTCCCTACAGCCAGTACACAACTTTCGCATAGTGCCATTTTTTCTGTTTGTTTCCAAGTCATACCGATGGATTGAAGCATAGCGTATTCCCGCTTTTTTGTTGCTATATTTGTAATAATTGTGCTTGCAAAAGTGATGATACTAAAAAGCAGCAAAAATAGTGTTACTCCTATGATAGATATTCCTACCTGCCTGATAGTAGCTTCTTTTGAAGCAATCGCTTCCTGCATAGTCGTCAGTGTTAATCCATCTGACATATCCACTAATTTCTCTAAAGATATTGTGTCCAATTCGGTATCATTTGCCTTTACAATCAACCTAATAGAAACATTAAAAGAAACCGAATTTTCTGCTATCAATTCAGTGGGCATTAAAAACCAACCGCCATAAATTGCTGTATTTGAATACAGATCACCATCTAATATGCCTCCCACTGTATAAGTTTTTTTGGTGCCATCCCCAAATGTAACTTCTACTGTATCGCCTTTAGAAATACCTTCTACACCATTTACAGCAACGATCTGGTTCGATTGAACAAGCTGTTGATAATCCAAATCGCCCGATTCGCTGAATTGCTGAATAGAAGCAAAGTCATTAGCAGTAATAATAGAAAGTTGATCTTTGCCTGTGCTATTTTTCCCTGCCCAACTAATATCTGTTTCAACAACTTGCTTTATATTGCTGATGTTTGGAAACTCCATTATCTTTTGTTTGAAGTTTTCAATTTCTGAAACTTTCTCGCTGTATTTACCCGTAGTATCAATCACAAATTGTCCATACTGGTAGACATCTTTCTTTACAATAGACTCTGGATCAATGGAAGCGGTGTATGTCGCAGCTAAGACGAATAAAAGCCCGCTTAGGCCCAAAGAAAGCACAGAAACTAAAATGCTTTTCCAGTGTGATGTTATGCTTATGATTGCTAGCCCCAAAGAAGATAATTTTCGTTTTTCTTTGTTAGTAACCTTACAATCAAAGCGTTCCATCATATATTTGCTGGAAAGGATCGGGGAAATGCTGAGGGCTATTTTTGTAGGTCTATTTAACGATACTTTTACAACGAAATTGATGATAAGACTAATGATTATCCCCCAGAATACCGCAGCGATCCAATCCCAACCATCAGGTTGCAACAAATATCCAGCAAGGCCGCCAATCAGTAGACCAATCGGAACCCCAATTCTACATAAAATTTTTCTTTCGTAGCGGATGATTTTCTTTGTTTGCTGCTGTGTCATTCCGACAGTACGAAGCTGCCCAAATTGCCGCACTTGATTTACAACAGATAAATAGAAAACATTGTAAATTACTAAAGCACTCACAATTATAATGAAGATTGCCACCCCCATAAGAACCATGTTTTTCTGATTTAATAGTCCTCCGTTGGGCAAACTATCCATGAATAAGTCGTTTCTTGTTACATGATGAATGTCATATTTTGAAGATATATTATCGACCGCAGAAGAAAAACCATATTGCGTCATTTTTGTGGCATCAACAATGGTAATTGAAGCATCGTACCCGTTTTCTGTTTCAGTTACTTTGATGGATTCGATATTTTCCTCTGAATACAACAACTCAATTTGCTGCTGGGAAAGATCATAAAAAACAACTTGTGGCTGCCCTTCTGCCATTCTATCTTTTGTAGTTTCATATCCGCTTTCAAACATAATCAACATCATGAGTAGTGCTGTTGCAAAGACTATCGTAGTAAGCGAGAAAACCTTTTTAACTCGGTTTTTATCTATATCGTTTTTAGCAATTTTTTTCGTGATAGCACTGGTATCATTCTCAAAAGGCCATGTCATATGATCTCCTCCCTAACTTACAATCTTTCCATCCTCAATACGAACAATCCGGTCTGCAAGTCGGGCGATCTCATTATTATGTGTAATCATTACAACCGTCTGGTGAAACTCATAACTGGTCCGTTTGATCAATCCCATAACATCTGCACTAGTATAACGAATATTAAATAATTGCTATATCAAACGGATGCCGCTTCCTCTTCACTGATTTCATCCATTTTATATT
>PPYE01311734.1_pt1 | contig 14800 bp, 13 predicted proteins | sample 1559881 | NCBI WGS metagenome assembly PPYE01 (sample SAMN08240022, study PRJNA423297) | Human gut metagenome, whole genome shotgun sequencing project.
CCTTACGTGATAACGCGGCGGAATTTCTTCAGGTGGTCGCAGAAAATCGCGGGCTAAGCCAGGAAGAGTTAGCGGACAGATTAGTCCCAACACTGGGTCTTGATGATCCGCAGGCGTTGATTTTTGATTTTGGTCCACGGCAATTTACCGTTCGCTTCGATGAAAACCTCAACCCGGTTATCTTTGATCAGCAAAACGTTCGCCAGAAAAGCGTTCCCCGGTTGCGCGCCGATGACGATCAACTGAAAGCCCCCGAGGCACTGGCCCGACTCAAAGGGCTAAAAAAAGATGCGACTCAGGTGAGCAAAAACCTGCTCCCGCGTCTTGAAACTGCCCTGCGCACCACCCGACGCTGGTCGCTGGCAGATTTTCATTCTCTGTTTGTTAATCATCCCTTTACCCGTCTGGTTACTCAGCGATTAATATGGGGGGTTTATCCGGCAAATGAACCGCGTCGTTTACTTAACGCCTTTCGTGTGGCCGCTGAGGGGGAGTTCTGCAATGAGCAAGATGAGCCAATTGACCTGCCTGCCGATGCTCTGATTGGCATTGCCCACCCGTTAGAAATGACAGCAGAAATGCGCAGTGAATTTGCACAGCTTTTTGCCGATTACGAAATTATGCCGCCTTTTCGCCAGTTGACGCGGCGCACAGTGCTGCTCACGCCTGACGAGTCAGCCAGTAATAGTTTGAATCGCTGGGAAGGTAAATCTGCTACCGTTGGGCAGCTTATGGGAATGCGATACAAAGGCTGGGAGTCAGGCTATGAGGACGCATTTGTCTATGACTTAGGTGCGTACCGGCTGGTCCTTAAGTTTTCACCCGGTTTTAACCATTACAGTACTGATAGCAAAGCGCTAATGAGCTTCCGTTCTCTTCGGGTTTACCGTGACAATAAATCCGTCACTTTTGCCGAACTTGATGTGTTTGATTTGAGTGAGGCATTAAGCGCACCTGACGTCATTTTCCATTAAAACACAGCGGGCAGTGATGCAACTGCCCGTTATCAACACGACCTACCAGCGGGGGAAGCGATGATCGTGCAAAAAGAGCTGGTTGCTATTTACGATTATGAGATCCCTGTACCTGAAGAGCCGTTTTCCTTCAGACTTGAAATCCATAAATGCTCTGAATTATTTACAGGTTCCGTCTATCGACTGGAGCGATTCCGGCTACATCCAACATTTCATCAACGTGATCGAGAAGATGCCGACCACTAATAAATGATGCGTTGATTTATATAAGAGATGAGTTTATTGATGAGCGGAAATTACGAGGTGAATCACATGAAACAGTAATAGCAATTTTTAATTGTGAACTACAGAATATATTCAACCAAGAAATAGAATAATATACTCTAGATAATTCAAGTCGCAGGAAGGCGATAAGCGAGTGAATCCCCAGGAGCTTACTAAAGTAAGTGACAGGGGTGAACGACAAATCCGCATGGAGCGGATTTGAACGCTACTTGTAGCGGCCCCGTAAGGGGTGAGGTCCATGGATGGGCCGAATAACCCGCAGTCGCAGCACATGCAACTTGAAGTATGACAAGTAAAGCTTTATTAAAGGGGGAAACGGTATTCCCCCTTAAATGCGTTTCAATTTGCCCGTTACTTCAACAAATCAATCAACCGTAACAGAGCCACTAATAACTCCAGTACGGCAATGAGCACGGTTAACTTTTGTGTCAGCGTGTCCATTCGCTCTCCTTATTAAGGAGCGCAACACCAGCATCTTACCCTTACACTGCCTGTCGATACTGGTTTACGTATGTTGAGTCGCCATGTTGCACTCCGGATCAGAGCACTACCTGCGGCACCACCCGTCCGGTAGCCAGGACTTGAAATTGGTTCGATCCGGCGCAACTTCCCAACAGTCAGGATTATAAATCTCATTATCTTAATTGCAACGGGGTCCGTAGGTGGTTATAATTCGTTCGTTGGGGCGCCATGTTGCATAATCAGTAACTTAACGTCAAAGTTGTAAATAAAAGAACCTGCCTCACCAGCAGGTTTTTTTATTTTTTGCGATCTGCTTTCCAGATATTTTCCGCTCAAACAACTAATGCGCCAAACATTTATTGCGCGTAAAATATCGTTTATTTCATTAATACATTTCAGGGATGAATATATGTCACCGCAGAATAATCACCTGCAGCGTCCGCCTGCTGCTGTGTTATACGCCGTTGAACTGGCAAAATTAAAACAAAATGATAACGCACCTTGCCCGCCAGGTTGGCAGTTAAGTTTGCCTGCGGCCCGTGCTTTTATCCTTGGCGACGAAGCGCAAAATATTAGCCGTAAAGTGGTGATTAGTCCCTCCGCTGTCGAACGTATGTTAGTCACTCTTGCCACCGGGCGCGGTTTGATGTTGGTGGGGGAACCTGGCACCGCAAAATCTCTCCTGTCTGAATTACTGGCAACCGCTATTAGCGGCGATGCCGGGTTAACCATCCAGGGCGGCGCATCTACTACTGAAGATCAAATCAAGTACGGCTGGAACTACGCCCTGCTTATCAACCATGGTCCGTCAACGGAAGCACTGGTCCCTGCCCCGCTTTACCAGGGAATGCGCGACGGCAAAATCGTCCGTTTTGAAGAGATAACGCGTACACCGCTGGAAGTACAAGACTGTCTGTTAGGTATGCTTTCTGACAGGGTGATGACGGTGCCGGAACTCACCGGTGAAGCCAGTCAGCTCTATGCGCGGGAAGGCTTTAATATTATTGCCACTGCCAATACCCGCGATCGCGGCGTCAATGAAATGAGTGCCGCGCTAAAGCGTCGCTTCGATTTTGAAACTGTCTTTCCGATTATGGATTTCGCCCAGGAGCTGGAGCTTGTCGCCAGTGCTTCGGCGCGTTTGCTGGCCCATAGCGGCATTCCGCATAAAGTGCCTGACGCGGTACTGGAGTTACTGGTCCGCACCTTTCGCGATCTGCGTGCCAACGGCGAAAAGAAAACGTCAATGGATACACTGACAGCGATTATGTCCACCGCTGAAGCCGTGAACGTGGCCCACGCGGTGGGCGTCCGCGCCTGGTTTTTAGCGAATCGCGCAGGTGAGCCGGCCGATCTGGTGGACTGTATTGCTGGAACCATCGTCAAAGATAACGAAGAAGATCGCGCGCGCCTGCGCCGTTACTTCGAACAACGTGTTGCTACACATAAAGAAGCTCACTGGCAGGCTTATTATCAAGCTCGCCACCGCCTGCCGTGAGGAAAGATGTATGAGCGAGCCGTTAATTGTCGGCATCCGGCATCATAGTCCGGCCTGCGCCCGGCTGGCGAAATCGTTAATCGAAAGCCAGCGGCCACGATACGTATTGATTGAAGGCCCGGCTGATTTTAATGACCGGATAGACGAACTGTTTTTAGCCCACCAGCTTCCGGTAGCTATTTACAGTTATTGCCAGTATCAGGACGGTGCGGCCCCCGGGCGTGGTGCCTGGACGCCATTTGCTGAATTTTCGCCGGAGTGGCAGGCGCTACAAGCCGCACGTCGTATTCAGGCACAAACTTACTTCATCGATTTGCCTTGCTGGGCGCAGAGTGAAGAAGAGGACGATTCGCCTGATACACAAGATGAAAGCCAGACCTTACTGCTGCGTGACACCCGCATGGATAACAGCGATACCCTGTGGGATCACTTATTCGAAGATGAAAGCCAGCAAACTGCATTACCCTCTGCACTGGCGCGCTATTTTGCCCAACTGCGGGGCGATTCCCCCGGAGATGCTCTCAATCGTCAGCGCGAAGCCTTTATGGCTCGCTGGATTACATGGGCGATGCAGCAAAACAATGGCGACGTGTTAGTCGTCTGCGGCGGCTGGCACGCTCCTGCACTGGCAAACATGTGGCGCGAATGCCCGCAGGAAATTAACAAGCCAGAATTGTCCTCGCTGGCAGATGCCGTTACAGGTTGTTATCTCACACCCTACAGTGAAAAGCGCCTTGATGTGCTGGCAGGATACCTTTCCAGAATGCCTGCCCCGGTCTGGCAAAACTGGTGCTGGCAGTGTGGCTTACAGCAGGCAGGTGAACAACTGCTGAAAACGGTTCTTACCCGTTTGCGCCAGCACAAATTGCCCGCTTCTACCGCTGATATGGCTGCTGCTCATCTGCATGCTATGGCACTGGCACAGTTGCGCGGCCATACACTACCTCTACGCACTGACTGGCTGGATGCCATAGCTGGCTCGCTGATTAAAGAAGCCTTGAACGCGCCGTTGCCGTGGAGCTACCGCGGAGTTATTCATCCCGATACCGATCCGATTCTGGTAACGTTGATAGACACATTAGCGGGTGACGGATTCGGTAAACTTGCCCCTTCTACGCCACAACCGCCTCTGCCAAAAGATGTCACCTGCGAACTGGAACGTACCGGAATCTCTCTTCCGGCGGAGCTTACCTTAAATCGCTTTACCCCCGATGGACTGGCGCAAAGTCAGGTGTTACATCGGTTGGCAATACTGGAGATCCCAGGGGTTGTGCGCCAGCAGGGAAGTACACTGTCACTTGCAGGCAACGGTGAAGAATGCTGGAAATTAACCCGCCCGCTTAGCCAGCATGCTGCATTGATTGAGGCCGCCTGCTTTGGTGCCACACTCCAGGAAGCCGCACGCCATAAATTAGAAGCCGATATGCTGGACGCGGGTGGAATCGGCTGTATCACCACATGTCTTAGCCAGGCAGCGTTAGCGGGTCTGGCGTCTTTCAGTCAACAATTACTGGAACAACTCACATTATTAATCGCCCAGGAAAATCAATTCGCCGAAATGGGCCAGGCACTGGAAGTGCTATATGCCTTATGGCGGTTGGATGAAATTAGCGGTATGCAAGGCGCGCAGATATTACAAATGACATTATGCGCGGCCATCGATCGCACGCTGTGGCTATGTGAATCCAACGGCAGACCGGATGAAAAGGAGTTTCACACTCACCTGCATAGCTGGCAGGCGCTTTGCCATATCCTGCGCGATCTACATAGCGGCGTTAATTTACCCGGCGTTTCTCTTTCTGCGGCGGTAGCCTTACTGGAGCGCCGCAGTCAGGCGATTCATGCCCCGGCGCTGGATCGCGGCGCGACTCTTGGCGCACTGATGCGTCTGGAACATCCCAACGCCAGTGCCGAAGCGGCGCTGACGATGCTGGCGCAGTTATCCCCGGCACAATCCGGCGAGGCGCTGCACGGTTTGCTGGCATTAGCCTGTCATCAACTGGCCTGTCAGCCGGTATTTATCGCCGGTTTCAGCAGTCATTTAAATCAACTGAGTGATGCCGATTTTATCAATGCCCTGCCCGATTTACGCGCGGCGATGGCCTGGCTACCACCTCGAGAACGCGGGACGCTGGCGCATCAGGTGCTTGAGCATTATCAACTGGTGCAACTTCCCGTTTCGGCACTGCAAATGCCGTTGCATTGTCCACCACAAGACATTGCACATCATCAACAACTCGAACAGCAGGCACTGGCATCGCTGCAACACTGGGGAGTTTTCCATGTCTGAACTGAACGATCTTCTGACCACCCGTGAGCTACAACGCTGGCGATTAATTCTTGGCGAAGCGGCAGAAACGACGCTTTGTGGGCTGGATGACAACGCCCGGCAGATAGACCACGCGCTGGAGTGGCTGTATGGGCGCGATCCTGAACGGCTCCAGCGTGGTGAACGTTACGGTGGATTAGGTCGTTCAAATCTCACCACCCCTGAGTGGATCAACAGCATTCACACGCTGTTTCCGCAACAGGTGATTGAGCGGCTGGAAAGCGATGCCGTGCTGCGCTACGGCATTGAAGATGTGGTGACGAATCTCGACGTGCTGGAACGTATGCAGCCTTCTGAAAGCCTGCTACGCGCCGTTTTGCACACCAAACATCTGATGAATCCCGAAGTACTGGCTGCCGCCCGCCGGATAGTGCACCAGGTTGTTGAAGAGATTATGGCGCGACTGGCAAAGGAAGTTCGTCAGGCTTTTTCTGGAGTACGCGATCGCCGTCGCCGCTCATTTATTTCACTGGCGCGAAACTTTGATTTCAAAAGTACTCTGCGCGCCAACCTGCAACACTGGCACCCGCAACACGGCAAGTTGTATATCGAATCCCCCCGCTTTAACAGCCGCATTAAACGCCATAGCGAACAATGGCAACTGGTCCTACTGGTTGATCAAAGCGGATCGATGGTTGATTCGGTGATCCACTCCGCAGTGATGGCGGCTTGTTTATGGCAGTTACCCGGCATTCGTACCCATCTGGTCGCTTTTGACACCAGCGTGGTTGATCTCACGGCAGACGTTGCCGATCCGGTAGAGTTATTAATGAAAGTACAACTGGGCGGCGGGACCAATATCGCCAGTGCCGTGGAGTATGGTCGGCAACTTATTGAACAACCTGCAAAAAGTGTCATTATTCTCGTGAGCGATTTTTATGAAGGTGGGTCATCATCATTGCTGACGCATCAGGTGAAAAAGTGTGTCCAGAGCGGCATCAAAGTGCTGGGGCTGGCAGCGCTCGACAGCAACGCAACGCCTTGCTATGACCACGATACGGCCCAGGCGCTGGTTAATGTCGGCGCACAAATAGCCGCAATGACACCGGGCGAGCTGGCTTCCTGGCTTGCGGAGAATCTTCAGTCATGAATTCACTACGTCCGGAATTATTAGAACTGACACCACAGGCACTGACGGCGTTAAGCAATGCCGGTTTTGTTAAGCGCAGCCTTAAGGAACTGGAAAATGGCAACGTCCCGGAAATCAGTCATGAGAACGGCGCTTTAATCGCCACCTTCAGTGACGGTGTCCGTACCCAGCTGGCGAACGGCCAGGCACTGAAAGAGGCTCAGTGCACCTGCGGGGCCAGCGGCATGTGCCGTCATCGCGTGATGCTGGTGTTAAGTTATCAACGACTTTGTGCCACCGCCCAGCCTACGGAAAAAAAAGAAGAAGAGTGGGATCCGGCAATCTGGCTGAAAGAACTGGCTACCTTGCCCGATGCCACCCGCAAACGCGCGCAGGCGCTGGTCGCTAAAGGCATCACCATTGAGTTGTTCTGTGCGCCTGGCGAAATTCCCTCTGCCCGATTACCGATGAGCGATGTGCGTTTTTATTCCCGCAGCAGCATTCGCTTCGCACGCTGTGATTGCATTGAAGGCACACTTTGCGAACATGTCGTACTGGCTGTGCAGGCCTTCGTCGAGGCCAAAACTCAGCAAGTGGAATTTACTCATTTAATCTGGCAGATGCGCAGTGAACACGTCACATCATCTGATGATCCGTTTGCCAGCGAAGAAGGCAAAACGTGTCGTCAATATGTTCAGCAATTAAGCCAGGCATTATGGCTGGGCGGGATAAGTCAACCGCCAATCCATTACGAGGCCGCTTTCAGTCGCGCGCAGCAAGCGGCGGAACGCTGCAACTGGCGATGGGTGAGTGAATCGCTACGGCAATTGCGCGCCAGTGTTGATGCCTTCCACGCCCGTGCCAGCCACTACCATGCCGGAGAATGCTTACGTCAGCTTGCGGCATTAAACAGTCGATTAAATTGCGTACAAGAGATGGCGCGGCGCGACAGTATCGGTGAAGTTCCTCCCATGCCGTGGCGCACGGTCGTTGGCGCTGGTATTGCCGGAGAAGCAAAACTTGATCATCTGCGGCTGGTGTCTTTAGGTATGCGTTGCTGGCAGGATATTGAGCAGTATGGTTTACGCATCTGGTTTACCGATCCCGACACAGGAAGTATTTTGCATCTTTCGCGTAGTTGGCAGAGAAGCGAACAGGAAAACTCACCGGCAGCGACGCGTCGGCTGTTTAGTTTTCAGGCTGGCGCACTGGCAGGTGGGCAAATTGTTTCACAAGCTGCAAAACGCAGTGCCGATGGCGAGCTGCTGTTCGCGACCCGTAACCGCTTGAGTGGCGTTGTTCCACTGTCGCCAGACGCCTGGCTAATGTTGAGCGCGCCGTTGCGCCAGCCGGGCATTGTGGCTTTGCGGGAATATTTACGCCAGCGTCCCCCCGCCTGCATACGACCAATCAACCAGGTCGATAACTTATTTATTCTGCCGATAGCGGAGTGTATTTCGCTCGGTTGGGATAGCAGCCGCCAGACACTGGATGCGCAGGTAATCAGCGGCGAAGGGGAAGATAATGTGCTGACGTTATCCCTTCCGGCATCTGCCTGTTCTCCTTTTGCCGTTGAACGCATGGCGGCGCTTTTGCAACAAACAGACGACCCCGTGAGCCTGGTTTCTGGCTTTGTCAGTTTTGTAGAGGGGCAATTGACACTGGAACCACGGGTGATGATGACAAAAACCCGCGCCTGGGCGCTGGACGCAGAAACTGCGCCTGTGGCACCGCTACCTTCTGCCAGCGTTCTGCCTGTGCCGTCTACCGCTCATCAGTTGCTGATGCGCTGCCAGGCGTTACTTATTCAACTGCTCCATAACGGCTGGCGCTATCAGGAACAGAGTGCTATTGGTCAGGCAGAGTTGCTGGCGAATGACCTCACCGCGGTGGGTTTTTATCGGCTGGCACATGTGTTGGGACAATTTCGTAATACAGAAAGCGAGGCACGGGTAGAAGCAATGAATAACGGTGTTTTGCTTTGCGAACAATTATTCCCCATGCTTCAGCAACAAGGATGAAATAGTGCTTTTTATTAAGAGTTCTACTCCTGTTCCGGACTGCTCACGCCACAGTATTAGGCATATCCTATATAGCCCCTGGTGAGAGTCACCAGTTCCTTGATTAAATAAAATGGAGTTTTACATGAAGGCTTTCAATAAGCTGTTTTCCCTTGTTGTTGCATCTGTTCTGGTTTTCTCTCTTGCTGGCTGCGGTGACAAAGAAGAATCAAAGAAATTCAGCGCCAATCTGAACGGCACTGAAATTGCCATTACCTATGTCTACAAAGGTGACAAGGTGCTTAAGCAATCTTCTGAAACCAAAATTCAATTTGCCTCCATTGGTGCAACCACCAAAGAAGATGCCGCCAGGACACTTGAGCCGTTAAGCGCTAAATACAAAAACATCGCGGGTGTTGAAGAAAAATTAACCTATACCGATACCTACGCGCAGGAAAACGTGACTATTGATATGGAAAAAGTGGATTTTAAAGCCCTGCAGGGTATTTCAGGAATCAACGTTTCTGCTGAAGATGCCAAAAAAGGTATCACTATGGCGCAAATGGAACTGGTGATGAAAGCCGCTGGTTTTAAAGAAGTGAAATAATCTGTCGGCGGCCATGTTTCGCATGGCCGCCATACCCGTCTTAGCTTTTCTTCACATGCTGGCGCGCTGCCAGTCCACGCAGAAAATAACGTAAAAATTGATCGCCGCATTCGCGGAAGTTTTTATGATCCGGTGCACGCATCATCGCCGTAATTTCCGGCATCGAAACGCGGAACTGCTGTTCGGTGAGGATTGCCAGAATGTCATCGGTTTTAAGCGAAAACGCGATGCGTAATTTTTTCAGCACGATGTTGTTATTAATGCGACGCTCCGGCTCCAGTGCCGGAGCAGACTCATCCTTGCCGCGTTTTTCATAAATCAGGCCATTGAGGAATGACGACAAAACAATGTCCGGACAACGCTGAAAACCCTCTTCGTCTTCTTTACGTAGCCAGACGGCGATCTGTTCCGCGGTGGCTTCGACATTACCCAGCGCCAGAATACGCACCAGGTCATTATTATTGGCTTTCAAAATGTAGCGCACGCTGCGCAGAATATCGTTACTTAGCATGAGGCCTTCAGGTGTTGATGAGGCAAAAAGCCATTTTAGCAGTCTTTTACAGGCCAATCGCCTCTTTTAAGCTTTTCAGATAACGGCGGCTGACCGGCACGGTTAAGCCATTACGCAAAATCAACTCGGCCTGGCCGTTATCTTCCAGACGGATCTCCTGTAAATGCGCGAGGTTAACCAGATACTGACGATGGCAGCGCAGTAGTGGTGTACGACTTTCCAGGGTACGTAATGTCAGTTCGGTAAAGCCCTCTTTCCCTTCGTGACTGGTAACGTAGACACCGCTCATCCGACTGCTGACAAATGCCACATCTTTCATTTGCAGCAAATAAATCCGACTATGCCCCGTACAAGGGATAAATTTCAGCGCCTGTTGATTTTCCGGTAACAACGAAACATCCTGCTTGCTGCGCTCCTGACGCAATCGCGCCAGCGTTTTCTCCAGTCGCGCTTCATCAATTGGCTTCAGCAGATAATCAAAGGCATGTTCTTCAAAGGCTTTAATGGCGTATTCGTCAAACGCGGTGAGAAAAACAATATACGGGCGATGTTCCGGGTCGAGCATCCCCACCATTTCCAGACCACTGATGCGCGGCATCTGGATATCGAGAAACAGCACATCCGGGCGCAGTTTATGCACCGCGCCGATCCCTTCTACGGCGTTTGAACACTCTCCAACGATTTCAATATCGCTCTGCTCCTGCAAAAATACGCGCAGGTTCTCCCGTGCAAGCGGTTCATCATCGACAATTAAGACTTTAATCATGCCTCGTCCCTCCATGGTAGTCGTAACGTTATTCGGGTGTAACTATCAGGCTCACAGGCGACGCTTATCCCATAGTCATCGCCAAACCGTTCACGTAAACGCTTATCCACCAGATTCATCCCCAGCCCACTGGCATTGGTTACCGGTTGATACAAACCGGCATTGTCTTCGATCTCCAGCATCAAATGTTGCCCCTCACGTCGGGCGCTGATTGCCACTCGCCCTGTATCCAACAGTTGTGATGTCCCATGTTTAATGGCGTTTTCCACTATCGGTTGCAGGGTAAACGCGGGCAATTGCTGCTGGGATAATTCTTGCGGAATAGCAATGTTGACCTGCAACCGCGACTGGAAGCGCGCCTTTTCAATTTGCAGATAAGCGTTCACATGTTCAATTTCGTCGGCGAGAGTAACAAACTCCGAAGGCCGCTTTAAGTTTTTGCGGAAAAAAGTGGAAAGATACTGCACCAGCTGGCTGGCCTGTTCGCTGTCGCGGCGGATCACCGCTTTAATGGTGTTAAGCGCATTAAACAAAAAATGGGGATTCACCTGGGCGTGAAGCAGTTTGATCTCTGACTGGGTGAGCATCGCTTTTTGCCGCTCATATTGCCCGGCGAGGATCTGCGCCGAAAGCAGTTGCGCAATCCCCTCGCCCAACGTGCGGTTGATTGAACTGAATAAACGGTTTTTGGCTTCATACAATTTGATGGTGCCCATCACCCGCTGATTTTCGCCACGCAACGGAATGACCAGCGTCGACCCCAGTTTGCATTGCGGATGCAAAGAGCAACGGTAAGGCACTTCGTTGCCATCAGCGTAGACCACTTCACCGGTTTCAATCGCTTTTAAGGTATAAGTCGAAGAAATCGGTTTGCCGGGTAAATGGTGGTCGTCACCAATTCCGGTAAAGGCCAGCAATTTCTCTCGATCGGTAATCGCGACTGCACCAATATCCAGCTCCTGATACAGCACCTGTGCCACTTTCATGCTGTTCACTTCGTTAAACCCCTGGCGCAAAATGCCTTCCGTCGAGGCCGCCACTTTCAGCGCAGTGGCAGAAAAAGCCGAAGTGTATTTTTCAAACATCGCGCGTTTATCGAGCAATATACGCATAAACAGTGCCGCGCCGACGGTATTGGTGACCATCATTGGCGCAGCAATATTACTCACCAGACGCACCGCATCTTCATAAGGTCGGGCGATCGCCAGGATGATCAACATTTGCACCATTTCAGCGACGAACGTGACGGCACCGGCGGTAATGGGGTTAAAGACTTTATCAGTGCGCCCGCGACGGATCAGGATGCTGTGTACCAGGCCGCCGAGCAATCCTTCAACGATGGTCGAGATCATGCAACTTAGCGCGGTCATGCCCCCCATCGAATATCGATGTAACCCGCCGGTCAGACCAACCAGCCCACCGACGACCGGACCGCCGAGTAAGCCGCCCATTACCGCACCTATCGCACGGGTATTGGCAATAGAATCGTCAATGTGCAACCCAAACCAGGTGCCCATGATGCAGAAGATGGAAAAGACGATGTAGCAGAGAAATTTATGCGGCAGACGAACCGTGACCTGCATTAACGGTATGAATAATGGCGTTTTACTCATTAACCACGCAATGACTAAAAAAACGCACATCTGCTGAAGCAGCAGCAACACCAGATTAAAATCGTACATACCCGCAAACCACACTTCCCTTTAAAACGCGTAACATACATTGCTTGCGTTTAACTTTCTTTGAACTCTTGCAGAAAAATGAGAATTCGTGAGTACGATCACTCAAAATCGCCTGGCAAAAATAAAATCACCCTATAGATGCACAAAAAACGGGCAAAACTACCTGGTTCGCAAAACTGCGTCTAAAGTTAAACCGGGACCTCGCGAGCAAGGGTGAGACGATGGCGCTTTACACAATTGGTGAAGTGGCGTTGCTTTGTGATATTAACCCTGTCACGTTACGCGCGTGGCAGAGGCGTTACGGATTGCTGAAACCACAACGGACAGACGGCGGTCATCGGCTGTTCAACGATGCCGATATTGACCGGATCCGCGAGATCAAACGCTGGATCGACAACGGCGTGCAGGTCAGCAAAGTAAAAATGCTGCTCAGTAATGAAAATGTTGATGTGCAGAACGGCTGGCGCGATCAGCAAGAAACATTACTGACTTACCTGCAAAGCGGCAATCTGCATAGCCTGCGAACGTGGATCAAAGAGCGCGGTCAGGATTACCCCGCCCAGACACTCACCACACATCTGTTTATTCCTCTGCGCCGACGGCTTCAGTGCCAACAAGCGACTCTCCAGGCGCTGCTGGCGATCCTCGACGGCGTACTGATCAACTACATCTCTATTTGCCTGGCTTCGGCGCGCAAAAAACAGGGTAAAGATGCACTGGTGGTTGGCTGGAATATTCAGGATACCACTCGTCTGTGGCTGGAGGGCTGGATTGCCAGTCAACAAGGATGGCGCATTGATGTCCTCGCCCACTCGCTCAATCAACTACGCCCTGAACTGTTCGAAGGCCGTACATTGCTGGTATGGTGCGGTGATAATCGAACCTCCGCCCAACAACAGCAACTCACCAGTTGGCAGGAACAAGGCCATGATATTTTCCCACTCGGCATTTAATGATTCGTTAACAAATGCGCTTTACTGTACAATCCTTTCGTTAACATAAGGAGTGCATTATGCGCATAGCTAAAATTGGGGTCATCGCCCTGTTCCTGTTTATGGCGTTAGGCGGAATTGGTGGCGTCATGCTCGCAGGTTATACCTTTATTTTGCGTGCTGGCTGAACGCCTGCACCAGCCTTTCAAACAGGCGGTCTGCGATGATCGCCGCCAGTGCCACCAGTAACGCCCCCTGGATCACATACGCGGTATTAAATCCGCTAAGCCCGATGATGATCGGCGTACCCAGCGTGCTGGCCCCTACCGTTGAGGCGATCGTCGCCGTACCAATGTTGATAATCACCGAAGTTCGCACGCCCGCCAGAATCACCGGAGCCGCCAGCGGTAGCTCGACCTTACGCAGTCGCTGACCACGACTCATTCCCATACCTTTCGCAACTTCTGTCACGCTGGCATCAATCGCTCCCAGCCCGGCAAGTGTCGCCTGCAGGACGGGCAGCACGCCGTAAAGGATCAAGGCGATAATCGCTGGTTTCAGACCAAAGCCGATCACCGGAACGGCAATCGCCAGCACTGCAACGGGCGGAAAAGTCTGTCCAACGGCGGCAATAGTTTCCACCAGTGGACGAAATCCCGCGCCCCAAGGGCGAGTGACAGCAATTCCGGCACCAGTACCAATGATCACCGCAAACAAACTCGAAATTCCCACCAGCCAGAAATGAGAGCGTGCCGCAAGGCTCGCCCTGCGTGTTCACCACCGGCAGCACTTCACATCCCCGCGCGACAAACAGGGAGAGCGCATCGCGTAGCGTCATCTCTTCTGCCAGCGCCTCACCTTCTGCCCGTTCTTCGCGACGCACGTAATCCGCCACGCTACGTAACGAAAGCAGGCGGACACCCAGTTCACTATGCCCAAAAAACTGGCGGACAAAATCATTCGCCGGATGAGTCAGCATCGCCAGAGGATTGCCCTGCTGCACGACTTCACCGTGATCCATCAATACCAGATGTTCTGCCAGCCGTAGCGCCTCATCAATATCATGAGTGACCAGCACAATAGTGCGCCCCTGCAAACGGTGAATGCGCGTCATCTCTTGTTGCAACGCGCCACGCGTTACCGGGTCCAGTGCGCCGAATGGCTCATCCATCAGCAAGACTTGCGGATCGGCAGCCAGCGCGCGGGCCACTCCCACACGTTGCTGCTGACCGCCGGAAAGCTGATGCGGATAACGCTCACGCAAATCCGGCTCCAGCCCCAGCAGCGCCATTAATTCGTCGATACGATCGTCGATCCGCGCCCGTGACCATTTTTGTAATTGCGGCACGCTGGCAATGTTTTGCGCCACGCTCCAGTGGGGAAACAGGCCAATAGATTGAATGGCATAGCCCATCCGGCGGCGCAACTCCAGCACTGGCAGCGAGCGAATTTCTTCTCCGGCAAAGCGGATCACGCCACTGTCATGCTCCACCAGGCGGTTAATCATTTTCAGAGTGGTGGATTTACCGGAGCCTGATGTACCAATCAGCACTGAAAAACTCCCCTCCTGAAAATTGAGATTGAGATCGTTAACGGCTTTTTGTGTGCCGAACAGTTTGCTGACATGGCTAAATTCAATCATTACGTTTCACCTTCAGCAGTGCGATAAGCAAATCGAACAGCGC
>PPYE01433323.1_pt1 | contig 14800 bp, 17 predicted proteins | sample 1559881 | NCBI WGS metagenome assembly PPYE01 (sample SAMN08240022, study PRJNA423297) | Human gut metagenome, whole genome shotgun sequencing project.
GGGTGGGGCTGGGCGTGGGTTCTGCGGTTTCGGCCGGCTCATCCTGCTGCGTGGTGCTGCTGGAGGACGGCGTGGTGGTGGTCACGGTGGACGCGGTGGAGGCGCTGACGTCCTTGTCCTCGATGTGCTCCGGCACAGCGGTCAGGGTCGGGCGGTCGTCCTCGGTGATATAGCTGTGGGTGCGGATGTAGGTAAACAGGGCATCCATGGCCGCGCGGGTCAGGTGGATGCCGTCGCTGCTTTCCACATAGCCGCTCTTGGCAAAGCCGGTGGAGGAGTCCTTGAGTACCTCGGCGCTGTTGAGGAACTTCCAGTCGTTATCCTGGCACATCTGAACAATGGCCTGGTTGTATTCGTCCACCTGGGTCTGGGTCAGGCTTTCATTGGAATGCTGCTTGCCCAAAGGCGGAATGGAATTGATGATGATGTCCACGCTGGGATAGGCTTCCTGCACCGCCTTGATGCCCTTTTCATAGCTCTGGATGAAATTATCGGTGCTGTTGGAGGGGCTCAGGTCGTTGGTGCCGAAGGTGATGATCACCCGCCGGGGCTGCATGATGGCCACAGCTTCGGGCATGGTCTTGTACCCGGAAATGCCCTGGAACTTAACACATTCGTAGGTAGCCAGCGACCGGGCCGACATGCCCACCGAGCCGATGGCGTTGTCGTAGGTGCAGTAATCAAACATGCGGTACATGCGCGCCGTGTTGGAATCGCCCAGGAACAGGGTTTCGTCCACGTATTCCTGCCCCGCATCCTCCGACTCTTCCAGAATGGTGGAGGTATATTTGGCGGTGTCGATGGTGTTCTGGTCCTTGTCGTACCCTTCCTCATCCACCATCTCTTCGGTCTGCTGGCTGTCCGCGGCATCCTTGGGGGTGCTCAGGCCATGTACCACCAGAAACGCCACCAGCGCGGTGACAAAAATGATGGCGCAGCAAACGGCCAGCACAAAATACATCTTGCCTTTACTGGTAAGGCGGGACCAGAATCCCTGTTTTGATTTCTTCTTTCCTTTGCTTGACATAACGTTTCCTTCCTGTTTGGGTTGGCAAAGCGCGTATGCGGCAGTCTTTGTATTATTAACCTTTATATTTTACACCCTTTTGCGGCAAGATGCCAGTGGTTTGCGTATTTTTACATAAATTGCACAAAAAAAGGACGTTCCTGCGCACAGCCAAAGAAAAGGCCGCCGTCCGTTCCGGCCGGATGTACGGCAGAACACGGGCGGCGGCAGGCGCCGGGGAAATTACAGTTCAATTTCCTGCAGGCGCAGCAGAGCCAGGATATAGATTTTCAGCGCTTCGATGAGCTTTTCAAATTCGGCGCCCTCGTTGGCACCGTGCATGGGACCGGCAAATTCCGGCAGGACCATGTCGGCGTGTTCGGGGCCGAAGCTTACTGCGTAGGGGAAGTGACGGGCGTAGGTGCCGCCGCCCATGGTGAAGGGCTTCTGGTTTTCGCCGGTGACCTCATTGTAGGTGCTGATCAGGGTCTGGATGGCCGGGCTGTCGGCATCGATATAGAAAGGCACCCGGCTGGTGGTGTTCTCCAGCTTGGCGGCGGTGCCGCAGGCAGCCTGCATGGCGGCGGTCAGCTTGTCGGCGTCGGTGTTGGTGGGATACCGGCAGTCGAAGGTCTGGCGCAGGCAGCCGTCCTTGTACTCGATGGTGCCGCCGATGATGGTCAGCGGGGTGAACAGGCCGTCGTCCGCCGCAATACCCAGGGCACTGCCGTCGGTGGAGGCGTGCAGCTTGGCCAGAACCTGCAGGTAAGCGGTCTCGGTCTCATTGCAGACGCCGCTGTCCAGCAGGCAGTTGACGATGAGGCTGATGGCGTTGACGGTGCCTTCCGGCGTGGCGGCATGGCCACTCTTGCCCACGGCGTGGATGGTGGTCAGACCGTTTTCCTCGGTGAAGGTCAGGCCGGTGCCTTCCTTGAGGCGAGCAGCCGGGACCGCCACCACGCAGGAGGCACGGTCGGGCACGGCGTTGTGGGCCACACCGCCTGCAAAGTCGCGGATGACACCGTTGAGCACGGGGGAGACGATCTCGCCGTTGAAGCCGCCCTTTTCACCGTTGCACACCGGGAATTCGGCGTCCGGGGTGAAGCAGAAGGCGGGCTGCTCATAATGCTCGGCGTAGTAGTCCACGTCCTCCATGCGGGTTTCCTCGTTCACGCCCAGCAAGGCACGCACGGGGTACTTGAGCTGCACGCCGTTGTCCTTGAGGTACTTCAGGGCGTACAGGGTCAGGATGGCAGGGCCCTTGTCGTCGGCCACGCCGCGGCCCAGCAGCCAGCCGTCCCGCACCCGCACGGTGTAGGGGTCGGCGTCCCAGCCGTTGCCCTCGGGTACCACATCGCAGTGGGTGATGGTGGCCAGGTACTTCTGTCCCTCGGCAATGGGACCGGTTTCGGCCCAGCCGATGTAGCCTTCGGCGTTGTGGGTGTCAAGGCCCAGCTCAGCGGCAATCTCCAGCGCCTTGTCCAGGGCGGCCCGGGGGCCGGTGCCGAAAGGCGCACCGGGGGCGGGTTCGCCCTCCACACTGGGCACGGCCACCAGACGGGTGATGTCCCGCAGAATGGCGTCCCGGTTCTGTTCGGCAAAGGCATCGATCGATGCAAAACGCGGATCGTTCATGCAATATCCCTCCATGCAGACAAATGGTCCCGGCCGCAGCCGAGCCTTTGTGATTTGTACGGCGCCATTATACCACAAACAGGCGCATTTTGCACACATACCGGCCGGACAGCCGCAATTTTTGCCCCGCAGGGAGAAAAAATATATTCAAACCTTGAAATATCTGGTATAATATCAGGGTTAAACAACAACCCGAACATACAAAGAGGTGCTTAACCATGAAAGCTGTCATCACCGTGATCGGGCAGGACACTGTGGGTGTCGTGGCCAAAGTCAGCGCCGTGTGCGCCGAGCTGAACATCAACATCGAGGATGTGACCCAGAGCATCATGCAGAACATGTTCTGCATGATCATGCTGGTCAATCTGAGCGCCTGCACCGTGGAACCGGGTGCCGTGCGCGAGCACTTTGCCGCTCTGGGTGAACAGATGGGCATGCAGGTCACCTTTACGCGCCAGGAAGTGTTTGACGCGATGCACAAGGTGTAAGGGAAAGGCGGCCAAGAGATGAAAATTTTGAACAGCGGCGACATTATGGAAACCATCGAGATGCTCACCGCCGAGAATCTGGATGTGCGCACCGTCACCATGGGCATCAGCCTGCTGGACTGCATCGACCCAGACGGCAAGAAAGCCTGCGAGAAGATTTACAACAAGATCACCACCCGCGCCAAGGACCTGGTGAAGGTGGTCAACGGCATTTCGGAGGAATACGGCATTCCCATCGTGAACAAGCGCATCAGCGTGACGCCCATCGCCATGCTGCTGGGCGCTGCCCCCGACGCCGACCCGGTGGAATACGCCAAGGCCCTGGACGCCGCGGCCAAGACGGTGGGGGTGAACTTCATCGGCGGGTACGGCGCTCTGGTACACAAGGGCTTTTCCGCCGGGGATACCCGCCTGATTGAGAGCATTCCCCGTGCCCTGGCCGAAACCGACCTGGTCTGCTCCAGCATCAACGTGGGTTCCACCAAGTCCGGCATCAACATGGATGCAGTGGCCCTGATGGGCCGGGTGGTCCGCCAAACCGCCGAGCTGACCAAGGACAATATGTGCATGGGCGATGCCAAGCTGGTGGTCTTCTGCAACGCGCCGGAGGACAACCCCTTCATGGCCGGTGCCTTCCACGGTCCCGGCGAGCCGGACTGTGAGATTCACGTGGGTGTTTCCGGCCCCGGCGCCGTGCGCGCCGCCCTGGCCAAGCTGCCCAAGGACGCCCCCATGGACGAGGTGGCGGAGCTGGTCAAGCGCACCGCCTTCAAGATCACCCGTCTGGGCCAGCTGGTGGCCAATCTGGCCAGCGAGCGTCTGGGCGTGCCCGCCGGCATCATCGACCTGTCCCTGGCCCCCACCCCGGCCATCGGCGACAGTGTGGCCAACATCCTGGAAGAGATGGGCCTGGAAAGCTGCGGCTGCTGCGGTACCACCGCCTGCCTGGCTCTGCTCAACGACGCCGTCAAGAAGGGCGGCGTCATGGCCTCCAACCATGTGGGCGGCCTGTCCGGCGCCTTCATTCCGGTGTCGGAGGATGACGGCATGATCAAGGCCGCCGAGTGCGGCAGCCTGACCCTGGAAAAGCTGGAAGCCATGACCGCCGTCTGCTCGGTGGGTATCGACATGGTGGTCATCCCGGGCGATACCCCCGCCGAGGTCATCAGCGCCCTGATCGCCGACGAGGCCGCCATCGGCATGGTGAACAGCAAGACCACCGCCGTGCGCGTCATTCCCGCCATCGGCCACCAGGCCGGAGATGTGCTGGATTTCGGCGGACTGCTGGGCCATGCGCCCATCATGCCCATCAGCAAGTTCAGCCCCGCGGTGATGATCCACCGCGGAGGACGGATTCCCGCCCCCATGCAGGCTCTGAAAAACTGATTGCATAAAAATCCCCTTTCCGGTCCAAACTAAGGGCGGAAAGGGGATTTTGTCATGTTTCGTTCAATGTTTTCCAAAGTACTGCTGCTGCTTTTGATCGTCGGCGGCCTGAACTGGGGCGTGTACGGCATTTGGGGCCTGAACGCCATCGGCTGGCTGCTGGGCGGCAGCCTGAACTGGCTGGCCCGCACCGTCTTTATCGTGGTGGGCGTGGCTTCCCTGGCGCTGATTCCGGCCCTGTTCTACCAGGAACCGGAAGCCCGCCGCGCCGGTCCCGAACCCCACGCGCCGTAACCGCGGCCAGATCAAAAAATCGCCCAGCCGGACCACTGCCGGCAGGGCGATTTTTTATTCGATATGCACGGCCAGTCCCGCGCTGCGGCGGGAAGTCAGCCCCACGCTCATGACCAGGCCCACGCTGAGATAAACCATGACCACGCTGGACCCGCCCGCCGAAAAGAACGGCAGGGTAATGCCGATGACCGGCAGCACCTGCAGGTTCATGCCGATGTTGATGACACACTGCCAGAACAGTGCCGCAAACACACCGGTGCAGATCAGCCGTCCCAGCAGGTCCACGCTGCGGGTGGCGGTGCGCAGGGTGCGTGCCATAATGCCGAAGAGCAGCACCAGCACCAGCATTGCTCCCACAAAGCCCATGGCGTTGGCCAGGTAGCTGTAGATGAAATCGTTCCAGGCGTTGGGAATGAAGATGCTCTGGTCCTGGAACAGCCCCTGTCCCGTCACTCCGCCGGTTCCGATGGCCATGGCGGCTTTGTTTTGCTGGTAGGCGATGTCGGACAAAGCGGGATCTTCCGGGGTGAGGACCGCCAGAATCCGCTGGAACTGGTATCCCTTGAGAATGTTGGGATGGGTGACAAGCAGAGCCGTTCCCCCCGCCACAGCCGCCGCCAGCCCGCCCAGAACCAGCGGAATGCTGAGACCGCCCGCAAAGAGCATGACCATGCCGATGCCCGCAAAGATCAGGGCGGTACCGTCATCCCCCTGGATGTGGATGGCCAGCACCGGCAGGGCCACATGCACCAGAAGAAGCAGCAGATTGACGGGACGGTTGACCTTACCCCGCACCCGGTCCAGATGCCAGGCCAGGGTGAGGATGAAGCTGATCTTGGCCAGTTCGGTGGGCTGAAAGGTCATACCGCCGATGCGGTACCAGCTGTAGTTGGAAGTGCCGCCGGCGTCGTATCCGATGACCACGAACCCGGCCCGGACGTTGTGCAAAAACAGGGTGGGCAGCACCATGCCCCAGGTCACCACCGCATGCAGCGGCCAGGCATGGGCCAGGGCGCGGTAATCCACGGTGGAGCCGATCACAGCCAGCATCAGGCCCAGCAGGCTGGCAATCACCTGCACCGACGCCTTGCTGTATACGCCGCCCAGCTGGCTGTGTTCCACCGACATCAGCACAAGGACGCTGAGGGCCGAGCAGAGCAGGCACAGGGCAAGATACAGGGAATCGGCACGGCGCAGGTACCGGCGGGCAAGGGTGAACATACGGGAACTCCTTTCCGAAAATACAGGAAGCAGGCGGTGCCGTTGTGATTTGTGTAAACGGTTCCGACTGGGTCTATTATAGCGCAGACGGTCATTTTTCGCCAGATGCCGCCGGGAATAGGGTAAAATTTTACAAATATCCCCAGACGGTGTATAATGAAGTGATCTGAGTTTTCACCACAAGGAGTATGCGCGCCATGCAGGAATATATGACACACAGCCGCGAGGAAACCGTGGCCCTGGGGCGCCGGCTGGCCCCCACCCTGGCCCCCGGAACCCTGATTGCCTTCACCGGCGGTCTGGGCGCCGGCAAGACCGCCTTCTGTCAGGGTCTGGCCGAAGGGCTGGGCTGCACCGACCCGGTGTCCAGTCCCACCTTTGCCATTGTGAACTATTACCGCGGTCCCCGGCCTCTGGCCCACTTTGATCTGTACCGTATCCACACCGAGAACGATCTGGCTTCCGCCGGGTTCTACGACTATCTGGACAGCGGCGCCATCGTGGCCGCCGAATGGAGCGAAAACTGCGCGGACATTCTGGCGCTGGAGCATCCCATGCGCATCCACATCGAGCGTCTGGACGACACCACCCGCCGGATCACCATCGAAGACCCGGCTTAAAGGGAGGACACCATGAACATTCTGGCCATTGACACCGCCGGGCGCACCGCTGCCGTGGCGGTACTGCGGGACGACACCCTTTTGTACGAATGCAACGCCAACACCGGTCTGACCCACAGCGAGACCCTGCTGCCCATGGTGGATGCCGCCCTGAAAGCCTGCGGGCTGCGCTGCAAGGACATTGACCTGTACGGCGTGACCGCCGGACCGGGCAGCTTTACCGGTCTGCGCATCGGGCTTTCGGCGGTGAAAGGCATGGCCTTTGACCGCAACGTTCCCTGCGCCGGCGTTTCCACCCTGGAAGCCCTGGCCTGCGGCATGAGCGGCGAAGGCACCGTGGTGGGCGCCCTGGATGCCCGCCGGGGGCAGGTATATTGGGCGGGATTTGATCTGGCCAGCCATGAACGGCTGACCCCGGACACCGCTGCCCCGGTGGAAACACTGGAAAAATTTGTGGCCCACTGCAAAAAGCCGTTGATTTTTGTTGGCGACGGCGCCGGGTTGTGCTACAATAGGTTTGGAAATGCCGACGGCGTGCTGGACTGCCCGGCCGCTCTGCGCGTGCTGCGCGGGGCGGGGGTGGCACTGGCTGCCCGCCGGATGTGGGAAAGCGGGCTTGCCGTGCCCCCTGCTCAACTGCTGCCGGATTACCACCGGCTGAGCCAGGCGGAGCGGGAACGGGCCGAACGGGAAGCCCAGGCACACCAAGATGTGTAAAAAGAGGAGTACAGAAAGTATGACGAAGGATTACCGCACCGCCCCCGTGGCGCTGGCTGCCGACCACGGCGGCTTTGCGCTGAAAGAAGCCATCAAGGCCCACCTGGAAAGCCAGGGCATCGCTTACCGCGACTTTGGCACCCACAGCACCGAAAGCTGCGACTACCCCGACCTGGCCGCTCCGGCCTGTGACGCGGTGGTTGCCGGCGAATGCTCGGTGGCCATCCTGTGCTGCGGCACCGGCGTGGGCATGTCCATCTGCGCCAACAAGATTCACGGCATCCGTGCCTGCTGCTGCAGCGACACCTTCAGTGCCGAGTTCACCCGCCGTCACAACGACGCCAACGCCCTGTGCATGGGCGGCCGCGTGGTGGGCGAAGGCCTGGCCCTGGCCATTGTGGATCTGTTCCTGAACACCCCCTTTGAGGGCGGCCGCCACACCCGCCGCGTGGAAAAGGTCATGGCCCTGGAAACGCGCTAAATCCGTACCCCGAACTGCCGGGCAGTTGAACATATCATTCACGAATAAGGAGCTACCACTATGAGCGTTGTTGAAATCGTCGATCATCCCCTGATCCAGCACAAGATCAGCCTGCTGCGTGACCGCAACACCGGCACCAAGGAATTCCGCGACCTGGTCAGCGAAGTGGCCATGCTGCTTTGCTACGAAGCCACCCGCGACCTGCCCACCGAGGAAGTGGAGGTCGAAACCCCCATCGCTCTGGCACGCACCAAGGTGCTGGCCGGCCGTAAGCTGGCGCTGGTTCCCATCCTGCGCGCCGGCCTGGGCATGGTGGACGGCATGCTGAACCTGATTCCCGCCGCCAAGGTGGGTCACATCGGCCTGTACCGCAACGAGGAAACCCTGGAGCCTGTGGAATACTACTGCAAGCTGCCCAAGGACATCGCCGAGCGCGAAGTGCTGGTGCTGGACCCCATGCTGGCCACCGGCGGCAGCGCCAAGGACGCCATCACCCAGATCAAGAAGCGCGGTGCCAAGCACATCAAGTTCATCGGCCTGCTGGCTGCTCCCGAAGGCCTGAACGCCCTGCATGAAGCCCATCCCGATGTGGACATCTATGTGGGTGCGCTGGACGAAAAGCTCAACAACCAGGGCTACATCGTGCCCGGCCTGGGCGATGCCGGCGACCGCATCTTCGGCACCAAGTAATTGAATCCCACGGGCAGGACCCGTATCTTCCCGCGGTGTGCCCCGGCATGCCGCGGGTCTTTTTATCTTCGCGGGCGAGGTGTGCCATGATTTATCTTTCCAGCTTTCATTTTGCCACCGAGGAAGCGGAATGGCGATTCTTTGTCGGGTTTCAGCGGACCTGCTACGATTCCTTTTACCCCTTCCAGATTTTTCCCCAGCGGGGCTTGCACGAGCTGGACCTGGCCGACATCACCATCCTGTACGGCGGTAACGGGTCGGGCAAGACCACGGCGCTGAACGTGATGGCCGAAACCCTGCGCCTGCGCCGGGGCGCTTCCTTCAACGGCACCAGCTTCTTCAAGCCCTACTGTCAGCTGTGCAGTCCCCATCTGCTTCATCCCCTGCCCCCGGACAGCTGCATCCTGACCAGCGACGACGTGTTCGACACCATGCTGGACATGCGGGCCATCAACGAGGGGGTGGACCGGCGGCGGGACGAGCTGCTGGCCGAGGCCAAGGAGGCCCGCAACGCCCATTTTCAGATGCGCAGCCTGGAAGATTACGACCGGCTGAAACAGGTGGCCGAGGCCCGGCGTACCAGTCAGTCTCGGTACGCCCGGCGGCGGGTAATGCCCAACGTGCGCACCCGCTCCAACGGGGAAAGCGCCTTTCTGTTCTTCACCGAGAAAATCCGCAGCGGAGCGCTGTATCTGCTGGACGAACCGGAAAACAGCCTTTCGCCCCGGCGGCAGATGGAGCTGGCCCAATTTTTGCAGGAATCCGCCCGGTTTTACAACTGCCAGTTCGTGCTGGCTACCCATTCCCCTTTCCTGCTGGCCATGCCCGGGGCCCGGGTCTATGATCTGGACAGCGATCCGGTACAACCCCGCCGTTGGACCGAGCTGGAAAACGTACGGGCTTATTACGACTTTTTCAAAGAACACGAGGAGGAATTCTGATGGCTGCCAAAAACCGGCGGCAGGGCGAAACCCTGACCGCCTTTACCCCCGGTGCCGAACTGCGGGACACCGAGTTTATCGACTGTACCTTTGAAAACTGCCGCTGGAGTGGGGTCCGGGTGCAGAACTGCACCTTTTCCGGCTGTCGGTTTGTCCGGTGCCAGTTTTCGGCGGTGGTGTTCAGCTTCTGCCTGATGAAGGACGCCGTCATGGAAGGCTGTGCCTTCCGGGGCATCTCCTGGGGCGGACTGCAGGGACGCAGCGCCTTGGTTCAGCCCTTTGCCAGACTGAAAAACTGCGTGTTCCAGTACAACGAGTTTTCCGGCATGGCCCTGGCCGGGTTTGATTTTTCCGGGTGCGAATTCCGGGAATGCGTGTTTGACGACTGCAAGCTCACCGGCGCCGGATTTCACGGCGTCCCCCTGGGCCGCACCGCCTTCACCCGCTGCGATCTGCAGAAGGCGGATTTCCGTATGGCGGAGGCCTACGCCATCAACCCCGCCGACAACCGCATGAAAGGGGCCCGGTTCAACTTTCCGGATGTGGTGGCGCTGCTGGACAGCAGCGGCATTCAGATTGAATAAACAACGGCCCGGCCGGACAAACTTGTCCGGTCGGGCCGCTTTTCTATGTTTGGATAAAGGCTTATTTGGAGTAATCCCGGGCGCCGTAAATGGCGGTGCCGATGCGCACAATGTTGGCACCTTCCTTGATGGCGGCGATAAAGTCCCCGCTCATGCCCATGGAAAGGATGGTCAGCCCCACGCCGTACTGTTCCCGGGCGTGGTCCAGCAGCTTGCGCATGTCCGCAAAGAAGGCGCGGGTCTGGCTTTCGGTGGCGTCGGCCGGGGGAATGGCCATCAGGCCCCGCAGCTCCACATGATCCCGGGCGGTGGCCTGGTCCAGCAGATCCCACAGGGCTGCCTCCCCTACCACACCGCTCTTGGAAGCTTCTCCGCCGATGTTCACTTCCACCAGGATTTCCTGCTTGATGCCGGCGGCACCCGCCGCGTGGTCGATCTTGTCCAAAAGGCGCACACTGTCCACACTCTGGATCAGGGCTGCACGCCCCACCACCTTGTTGACCTTGTTGGTCTGCAGGTGGCCGATGAAATGGGCCGGCTTGTCGTTGTAGGCGCCGGCATCATACTTTTCCACCAGTTCCTGCACATGATTTTCCCCGAAAATGTCAATGGGCAGGTCGGCACTGGCGCGGACTTCCTCCACCGTGCGGGTCTTGCAGGCCGCACACAGAAGGATGTCGGCAGGGTCACGCCCGGCTTCCCGGGCGGCCTGGTCCATCTGTTCGCGGATGTGGGCTACATTTTCGGCCATACGGGCTACGATTTCCTGACTGATCATCTGATCACCTTTCCTGATAAACTGCACGGCACCCGCCGATGTAGGGCGGACGGGTACGTGCGCACAAAATATTGGCACAGCCGATCTGGTTCAGGCTGAGCCGCACCGGCACCGCCACACGGCGCAGGTGCATCCCGATAAGGGTACCGCCGATGTCGATGCCGGCGCCGGCGCGGACTTCTTCCACCAGAACGGGATCGTTGAATTTCTGCCAGCAGTTGGTGGCCCAGCTGCCGCCCGCATGGGGCTGCGGAATGGCGTTGACCTCGGTGTAGCCGTACTTTTCGGCGGCTTCCCGCTCCACCACAATGGCACGGTTCAGGTGCTCGCAGCACTGGGCAGCCAGGTACAGGCCGTGTTCCTGCATAACCGGCAGAATACCGGCCAACACGGCGGCCGCAGCCTCCATGCTGCTGTCCTTGCCGATATGTCCACCCACAATTTCGCTGCTGGAACAGCCCACCACAAAGACATCGCCGGGGCGAAGCTTGGCCGCCTCCAGCAGCTCTTCCGCCGCCTGGCGGCTCTGGGCCGTGATGGCGGCCGGATCAAAGGTTTGCGTCATGATACAATCCCCCTTTTGTATGATTATACCACAAAACCTCTATAACACAAAAGCCCGCTGGATAGCGGGGTGGGAAAGTATATAAAGGTCAGTGAATGTCTTTGTTATGGTTATTATTATACAGTTTTCGGCTCAATTGTCAAACGGACACCTTGTAATTTTGTTTTCATTTTATTATAATTATGCCAGAAAAGCTTTACTTTATTCAGCGGCGACCGTCGAATGATGTCGTTTTCATTTCTAGTTGTTCTGCACAAGCATTATTTTCTTCATATTATTTTTTTGTGCGTATTGAACAAAATGTCGTCGCAAGGAGGTCATATATGGACGAACTGGACCGCAAAATCATCCAACTGATGCAGAAAAATGCCCGTATGCCCGTCAAGGAGATCGCCCAGCAGATCAGCCTGACCAGCCCCGCCGTATCCAGCCGCATCCATCGCCTGGAGCAGGAGGGGGTCATCGGCGGATATACCGTATTGCTCCACCGGCCGGACGAGCCCAACCGGGTACAGGCGCTGGTCTCGGTGCAGACAGCCCCCGATGCCCGGGACGAATTTTTGTCCCTGGTGCAGAGCGAACCCGATGTGCTGCAGTGTTACCGGGTCACCGGCGTGTACAACTTTACGGTCAAGGTCAGCTGCGCGGGCATTGAGGAGCTGGAACACCTGCTGACCAAGCTGCAGCAGCTGGGCACCACCAATACCCAGATCATTCTGGCCACCCAGCTGGACCGCCAGCTGAACCCCTGAAATAACGGAAGGAGATCCTGTCCTGTGTTACTGTTCTGCAAGCACTGCGGGCTGCTGCTGCCCGCCCATCAGACCGTTTGCCCCCGGTGCGGCACCCCTGCCCCCCAGCCGTCCGCACCGGCCGATCAGCCGCTGTATGCCTCCACGGCGCCCCAACCGTCCGCCGCTCCCACCGAAGGGCCGCGCTACCAGGCCGCGGCCCCCAAAAAACGGGGGCCCATGGGACTGGCGGGATACTTCGGTTCCCTGCTTCTGTTTGCCGTGCCGGTGGTGGGGCTGATCTTCATGCTGATCTGGTCCGTCAGCGATCGGGTGCGTCCCGAACTCCACCGCCTGGCCCAGGCCTATCTGATCCGCACGGTGATCTTCTCCGCCCTGCTGCTGGTGGCGGCGCTGGTATTTTCGGCCATCATGAGCAACATCGCCTACCAGATGGTGTATTATCCGTACTACTTCTGAGAAAACCAGTAAAGAGGTGCTTTTGTGAAAGCGAGTGTCATCATCCCCAACCTGAACGGGGCCGGATGGCTGCGGGATTCCATCGAGTCCGTCTGGGCACAGACCGAGCAGGATTTTGAGCTGATTGTGATTGACAACGGGTCCACCGACGAGAGCCTGGAAATTGCCCGCAGCTACCGGGGCCGGGACCGTTATACCCTGATTGAGAACAAGACCAACACCGGATTTTCCCATGCGGTGAACCAGGGCATTGCCATCGGCAAAGGGGAATATATGGTCCTGTTCAACAACGACGCCTTTGCCGAACCGGACTGGCTGGCGGAACTGATCCGCACGGCGGACGCCGATCCCCGCATTTTTGCGGTGTCCAGCCTGATGCTGCGCTACTACGAGCCGGAGCTGGCCGACGACGCCGGGGATTATGTGACCCTGCTGGGCTTTGCCTGCAAACGGGGCGACGGATTGAAGGCCAGCCGCTACCAAAAGCCCTGCCGGGTGTTTTCGGCCTGCGGCGGGGCGGCCCTGTACCGCAAATCCATCCTGGACGAAATCGGCGTGTTCGACGAACTGTTCTTTGCCTATTACGAGGACGTGGACCTGAGCTGGCGCGCCAACAACTTCGGCTACAAAAACGTCTACTGCCCCACCGCCCGCTGCCGCCACATCTGCGGCGCTACCACCGGGGCGGTGCGCTACAATCCCTTCAAGAGCATCCAGAGCGGGCGCAACAGCATTCTGCTGCCCTACAAGAACATGCCGGCGCTGATGATTCTTGTGAACATCCTGCCGCTGGTGCTGGGGTATCTTCTGAAGGTGCTCATGTTCCGGCTGCGGGGCTTTGGGGGCGATTACGCCAAGGGATTCGCCGAAGCCAGAGTGGCCCTGCCCAAACTGAACAAACCCCGGTTTTACTGGCGCAACCTGCCCAACTACATCTGGGTGGAATGCAGTCTGATTGTGGGGCTGTTCCAATATATCGTCTACCGGGTACAGCGTGCGCTGAAAATCACCTGACCCCCATAAAAAGGCCCGCCCTCCGCAGTGCAAACGCTGCGGAGGGCGGGCTGTTTTGTTGTATCGGATGGTCAGCGTTCGGTTTTGTCGGTGTTGCCCAGGACCAGACGGCGGAAGCCCTCGCCCTGGACCTCGTTGGCCTGCAGCATAATGGTGAAGCTGTTGGGATCGATCTTCTTGATTTCGTGTTCGATCTCATACAGCTGCTTGCTGCTGCAGGCGCACAGCACCACGTCCCGGGGATCGCCCTTATAGCCGCCGTAAGCCTTGAGCAGGGTGGAACCCCGGTCCACGGTGCGCACAATGGCGTCGCAGACGGCCGGACCGTCGTCGGTGACGATCATGGCCAGCATGCAGGAGTTGAAGCCGAACATCATCCAGTTGATGATGTAGGAGGTCAGGAAGTTGAGGATCAGGCCGTAGATGATAGTATCCACATCCCGGAAGACCAGGCCGTTGGCCAGGATGACCGTGAGCGCCGCGCCGAAGGTCAGGTTGCCGAACGGCATGTGGGGGTGCTTGACCTTGACCGCCATGGTGATGAAGTCCATGCCGCCGGTGCTGGAATTCTGCATGTAAATCAGGGCATCGCCGATGCCGCTGATCACGCCGCCGCAGATGGCCGCCAGCATGCGGTCACCGGTATACACCGGCAGCATGGGCAGGACCCAGTCGGAAAAGACAGCGAACATAATCATGCACCAGACACTGCGCAGGAAGAAATCCCGCCCCAGAAGCTTGTAGCAAAACAGGATGATGGGAATGTTGAGCAGGATGTTGGAAATACCGATGGGCAGGCCGAACAGGTGGTACAGGATGGCACCAATACCGGCGACGCCGGTGATGGGTACCTGGGCGGCCACGGCAAAGCTGTACATGCCCAGGGCCGAGATAAAGCAGCCGAGTGTTTCAAGAAAAAGGTGTTTCAGGCGTTTTTGGGTCATAGGTTCCTCTCCGTCTCTTTGCGTTTCTTTTCGGGGAAATTACTTTTTGCGGCGGCGATAGGTGCGGTTGTTTCCGTTTTCTATGCGGCTGCGCAGCACCAGCACGGCGGCGGTCACACCGCCCACCAGAACCACGCCGATGCCGATGTACAACGGCAGCATGCTGCTGGTCTGGCGCATCTCTTCCTGCTGTTCCAGGGTTTCAGGGTCAGGGGTGGGTTTGGG
>PPYE01047479.1_pt1 | contig 14799 bp, 21 predicted proteins | sample 1559881 | NCBI WGS metagenome assembly PPYE01 (sample SAMN08240022, study PRJNA423297) | Human gut metagenome, whole genome shotgun sequencing project.
ATTAATATCTGCAATTTTCAAGGTTCGGTTGAGCCTATTTTTTAGACTCCGTTTTTTCATAGATTACTTGACACTACCCATCCACCCGGCTGCCATCAGGAATACCCCGGCCGCAACAATCCATCCGTATGTCATCCACACCATCATGCTGGTCATCCGCTCGACCTGCCTGTTTGATTCTGCTTCTCTGGCCTGCTTGACAGCCGCGGGGCCATCGTTATAATGTTTGTGCATTGGTATCACCTCCCCTCAATGGACGTCCAGCCAGCTGCTCGAACAGCCAGAGATCATCTAATCGATACCTTCCCGGATGCGCCTTACGGTTTCGCAAAGTGCTTAAGGGCATTCCTATTCTTTTTGCAAGGCCTTCATCTGTTAGATTATTTCTTACTTTTGCTTCGTGAATCAAAAGTTTCACTTCATCTTCATGACGCTGATAAGCACTTTTTTTCATTCTCTCACGCTCCTTTCTTGTCTGGTAATCTTTTCCTTGCTGTGGTACAATTTCCTTATCAAATGCAAGGGAGGTCTTTCATGGAAATATTATCTCAATACTCAACCTATATCGTTTGTATTCTTACTGCTATGCTTGGCTATGGTGCCGGGCGATGGCATCAGCTTTTTCTCGAAAAACGAAATATTATAGCCATACGTTTTCATAAGCTGTACGCTCCTTTCGTAAAAGAATACCTGAAGGCTGGGCCTGGAGCATTTTGCTTTACAGACTTATCCGATGAAAAACAAAAAATATTTCAAAATATGCTTTTAGATAACTATGAATACACCGATTCCGCTTTAAAAACGTTGATATATGAGTTTCGATGCGCCCTTTCCTGTAGTGATACCGATGATGTCAATCGTATATTTTTTGAAATTGCAACCTCGATAAATAAAACTTTTGATAAAACCAGCAAAAAGCTATTTCTGGATCCCCACAAATTTTAAACACGCTTTCGGCGGAATCCAAAGAATCTGCCCTGGGTAAAGAATCGTGCTGAAATCTAATCCATTTATTTCAGCTATGGTTTTATATCCTTCTTTTGTTCCATATTCGCAAAGGGAGATACTTATAAGGGTGTCTCCTTTCTTTACCTCATACTTTTTACTTACAAGCTTTTCTTCTATAGCCAATAATCTTTTCTCCAGTGCCTCCCACTTCTTTCTTGGTATCCACATCTTTCTCACCTCCTATTCTCATTGACACTTGCACATTCCAATTCCTTCTATTACACATTCTTTGCCCACACATCCGCAAACTGCTTAAACAGCTCGAAACATGCCTCGGCATCTGCATATGTAAGAATCAGATTTTTCACATTCTTACTTCGCCCAGTTTTCTGAGCATACAACTCACGCGCTGTCGAATCGCAGGCAGTTGCCATTCCCCACAAAGGGTTGTGGTGTATTTTCTGCAACTTGTTCCAATACTCCGAATATAAAGCACGGTATACGTAATAAGGCGACAGACTATAGTTTGTAGCTTCGATTAGATCAATTACGATTTTCAAGTTTACTTATACTCCTTCTGTTTTTTGTCATCGACACTCCTATTCAAGCGTGACTTCGCGAACGAATTACAACTGCTTTTATTTCTTATTGCTTGTAATTTTTTCCGCAAAATGTTAAAATATTTTCATAATATACGAAAGAAGTGAAAAGATGCCCATTTGGTTAGATTACATTAGCTTTCTTATCGGGGTAGGGGGGCTTCTGCTTACCTTCCGCACTTTTTTAAATACCAGAGATTTTCGAAAAATGCTTGTCCAAAGAGAGGAACGCATTGAACTTACAAAAGAAATGCATACCCTCCTCTCGAAGATAGATGCTTATATCAACTCTATTAATGAAGATAAAATTTACGTCAGGGATAATGATCGAACCTTTCGTCCCTCTTTATCTCAATTTTTAACAGATTTATTAACGCGTTTTTCCTTCCTTTCAGCACCTACACAAAAAAAGATAAAAAGTCTTCAAAAAACAATACACAATCCTAATCTTACCGCCGATGAATGGAACCATATTGCGAATGAACTGATTGTTATAAAAAACCATTTAAAAAAGGAGTTATTGTAATGCAAAAAGAAAAAATAGAAACTTTTATCAAACAGCTTTCCAAAGATACCATAAATAACAAAATTGAATGGAGTTATCTGTATAATTTAAAAAATGTATCTCAAGACTCCAATCCCAGTGTCTTTTTTCTTCTTTTTGAAGATGAATTTCGACATATTAATTTTGATGACTCTTTTTATGCGCCACTCCCCAATGGCTTTATTTATATCCTTAACGAAACTACCGAATCAGGCCGCGATGGAACCGTCCTTACTGGATACAGGATATACCTTCAACAGGATGAAGCGGAAAAAATTTCTCGTATTTCTTGTGAGCAAAGCCCCATATTCCAACTGATAAACTCAATAAATTCGTATCTCATAAAAGAGGAAACTGATATTGAAAATTTTATTGATGATTATCTTTCAAATAGCGATCAATGAACGCTTCTGCCTCCCTGGAAATTTCCACGGAGGCTTTTTGTACCTCTTCATTTTCCAATGCTTTAGCTCTTTCGATTTTTTTTAACTCTTCCTCTTCTTGCTTTTTTATAATCCTTGAAATTTCTAAGAATTCATTTTCAATTTTAACCAGAATAAAAATCTGAAAAAGCACCATAAGTATAGGTAAAATTGTGCAAATAATACTCAGCAAAAACATCTCACACCTCCCTTCTTACTATCTTATGCAATTTGCATGTCTACTTTTCTCGCGTTCCTTCGCCATCTGAGTTGTCAGTAAATTCTTTTGGATTAATGCCCAGAAAATCACTGACTGCAATTAGTTCTTTTCCACGAATCTGACGTTCTTTTTTCTCATTGAAAAATGTGTCATACAGAGCCATATAAGGAATTCCTGTCGCCCTAGATATAACGGTTAACTGAATGCCTCTGTTTTTTATAAATCTTGCTATGTTCTTCTCTAAGCTCAATGTTATATCACCTCACTCCACTTTTATTTTAACGAATTATTCGATATCCATATGCTAACATCGATATTTTCGTTTGTCAAGTATTTTTATCGATATTTTCGATATTTTTGTTGACTTGTTAAAATTATTCGTTATAATGGAATTAGAAAGCAGAAAGCGAGGTATACAATGGCAAGCAAAGAGTTTTCCAATACATTAAAAAATTTACGTATCAAGGCAGGATTTACTCAAAAACAGGTTTACGAACATTTCAATATACCGCAGTCCACATTTAGTTCATGGGAAGTAGGAAAATCTGAACCTTCTGGTGACATGCTCATAAAACTGTGTGATTTTTATAAATGCGATATGATGAAAGAGTTTTCCAATTCCGACAATGTGATTTTTACGGCTAATGAATTAGAACTCATCGAAAAATATATTGCACTCGACGATATCGGCCGCAGCCACGTTGATAGCATATTGAATTGGGAAACAGAGCGTGTCAAAATTCTCGACAACAACACGGCTCAATTGACTGAACTGCGCCACCAACTTGCTGCCAAACGCTCTCAAACCCGCCTGCGCCTCTATACCTACCTTGGAAAGATTGCCTGTGCTGGAACCGGCTTTTATTTCGATGATATTCCAACAGATACCTTAGAAGCACCTTTTCTTAACGGAGCTGACTTTATTATCGGAGTAAGTGGTGATAGCATGGAACCAAACTACCATGATGGCGAAAAGCTCTACGTGCAGAAGGTAAAAGAATTGACGCTTGGAGATGTTGGGATTTTCACAATCCACAATGAATGTTTTGTCAAGGAATTGGGAGATCGCGGATTGATTTCTCGAAACCCGGAATATGAAGATATAGAGGGGACAGAAGATGTACGGTTGATAGGCAGAGTGCTGGGAAAGGTGGAAGAAATATGAAATACAAAGAATTTTTAAACTATCTTGAAAAAAATCTTTCTGGCTATAAGATATTTATACTGAAGGCCTTGCAGTTCCAGCATGCAAAGAATGCTAAACGCCCCGCAAAAAGCCGCTGGGCAGATAAAAAAATGGAGAAGGCAGCTGACGAGATGTGGAAGAAGGCAATGGAGACATTGTATTATAATCTAAAGAAAGAAATTAAGTCTGATTTCCCATCTACATGGGTTTCCTATATCGAGAAACATGAAATCCTAGAATCGGTTAATGAGAGCATTAGTGAGCTAGACTTCTCGGAGGATGCAGCATAAGGAGGATTTTATGGATATAAACCAATTTAAACGTGAACGTGATGAAGCGCTACTATCACTGGACAAAGAAAAGATTTTGAGATTCTGTGAAAAATATCAAGTTCCGATGCCAAATAATGATCTTTCTTTTTGGGCTGGCATTCATAAATCAATATATTTGCTCAAAACCGCCACGCCTGAACAAAAAGAATTTTCAAAGAATTGGCTGATAAGTCGTGGATTTAAACCTGGTATTGGGTAAGGCAAAAAGCCCCTGTGCGGGAACACAGAAGCTTTTCGCATAATACTCTTGCCGGATGCTCCCGGAAAGATGGGTTTGGTTTAGACACCTAAATTATATCATCCTCGGAGCGTCCTGGCAAGGGGCGTATTTTTTATACCCAAAAGTTGCGATATCGCAACACATAGAAAGGATGATACTATGGCAACAGCAAAAAAATTACCGTCCGGATCTTGGCGCGTCCAGATTTTTGACCATAAAGATGTGGATGGCAAAAGGCACTACAAATCCTTTACAGCCTCCACCAAGAAAGAGGCACAGTTCATGGCTGCTGCATGGGCCGCAGGAAATGCGAACGAACGTCCAGAGAATATCACGCTGTATATGGCTGTCTCAAAATACATCGATGCAAAGCGCGGCGTCTTATCTCCCAGTACGGTGGCTTTCTACGAGCAGACGCAGCGCTGCTATCTGCGCAAGGTGGGCGAGACATCGTTAAAAGATCTGACTAACACCATCCTGCAGATCTGGATTAGCGAGATCGCAAAAGACCACAGCCCGAAGACTGTCCGAAATGCCCACGGCCTCGTCTCTGCCGCCTTAGAGATGTTTGCCCCCGACTTCCGTATCAAGACGACGCTTCCTGCGAGAAAAAAGCCAGAACTGTATACTCCATCCGATCAGGATGTCCAAAAACTTCTCACACATGTCGCCGGAAGGGAATTAGAGATTGCCATCCTCCTGGCCGCTTTCGGCCCTATGCGCAGAGGAGAGATCTGCGCCTTAACGTCGGATGATATCCATGGAAATATTGTGAGCGTAAACAAGAGTATGGTGATGGGTCCGGATCGCATCTGGTCGGTTAAACAGCCAAAAACTTATAGCAGCTATCGTGAAATAGAATATCCTGCTTTTGTCATCAAAAAAATGGCCGGGATAGAGGGCCGAATCATCAAGGCCACCCCGGAGCAGATCACCAGCCGGTTCCGTCGGGCTGTTAAATTTTCCGGAGTTACACCCTTCCGTTTTCACGATCTCAGACATTACGCAGCAAGTATTATGCACGCAATCGGGGTACCCGATCAGTATATCCTTCAGCGTGGAGGATGGGCCAGCGACAATATTATGAAAAGTGTCTATCGCAATGTTATTGATATGGAAGCAGCAAAGCAAAACCGGAAAATCCTAAAGCATTTTGATAAGGTATCACACGAAATATCACACGAGGGCTGATTTCCCTTGATATTACAGGCTTTTCATACAGGTTCGAGTCCTGTTGTCTCCATTGGGATAAGATATAAAAGCTAATGATGGCCTGCACGCTCTGCGTACAGGCCATCGCCAGTTAATATAATAAAAATTACCTTAATTCAGAACAATTGCATTGACTGCTTCCACCAGATCCACCACATAGTTTCTTGCCACAAGGCATACAGGTGTTCCGTCAACCACTGCAAGACAATCGTTCCCATCATAACGGTAGAAATCCATCTGCACTTTGGGATAATTATCATTGTCCAGATAAACCGTCAGGCTGATTTCTTCTTTCTGTGAAGGCTGCTCCCGTGTGAAACTGTCCGCTTTCAATTGCTTCAGCGCATCGAAGAAGCCTGAGGATTCTAATTTTTCCTCCTTATAATACCAGGTTCTGTCACCATCCTCTTTCTCAGATGTGAGCGTATAATTTTCCCCCTCCAGAGAAATGTCCACCTGATAAATATCGGCGAAATCGGCGGAAAGAATTTCCTGGTGGCGGAGTGCATTGTAAGATACATCGACGAGTTTCTTATATTCATCCGAAGTAATCCTGTAGACGATTTTTGATTGTCCTACTCTTACATAGGCAGTAATTTCTTCATTTTCGGACTTATCCTCCGGTTCTGCCGCTTCTCCATCCATTGACTTTCCGGCAGAGGCTTTCTCTGCTGCTTTTTTCTCCTCCGGATCACGCCCGACATTCAGAATAAATGTTTCCTCGTTTTTCTTTTCTGCCTGCCCGGTATTCTCCGTCTGCGGAATATAATTGACTGACACCGTAAGCTCCGGCTTATCTAAACCACAGTCCCTAAGTTCCTCGTCCGTGGCATTATACGTTACGTAATCCGTTGGATTCAGGCGGCTGACTGTATCAAGATAGCTGTTAACCCTGGATGTATCAAGCGGAAGGTAAGCCCCGTCCTGCTCCATAAAGTAAACGTCATCCTTGCAATAGCTGAGGCTGCTGTCCTCCTGATATCCAATCTGATAGTTTTCCGCTCCTGTAAACTGTATCCCCGTCACTTTATCAAACTGCGGTATTTCATCTTGTTTAATCATGTCGCTCAGCGTTGCATCAAAGTAGTCCAGCGGATCCTTTTTCACAAGATATACATTCCCGTCCCCAATCGAAACATACCTCTCCGAGTCCATCTTGCTGAAATCCCCAAGCAGGATCTCATAGCTCTCGTCGTCCGTTTCAAGATGAATCGTGCAGACAGGCTTATCCAGGCCGTATTGTCCAAAATCCTCCACATCCTCAATGATAAATGAAACCCCGAATTCGCTGAACAGATCCAGACGCTCATTTATTTTCTCTTCGTCAACCGGAAACGCTCCATCCCCATCGTAAAGCCATTTTCCGTCTTTGTGAAAGGCGAGGGTTTCGGAATTATATTCCCAGGAAAGCGATTTCACCGTGTCACCCGGCAGCTCTAAAATAATTTCATCGCTGTTTTTTATCTTTTCCTTGTGCACCTCATATTGACTGACTCCAAATGTGATCAGGCAGACCGCCAGCAATGCCCCAAGTAATACGGAAAGTTTTTTAGACCGGCTCATCTTTTCTCCTCCTTCTTACTACTACGCAGATACCGATACCGAGATACAGCAGCGGGAATACGCCAATCATCACCGTTTTCAATAGAGAGGCTGTGGAATCACTGATGGTAAGGTAGTTGTAGTTGAGTGATTTGCTGCGGATCGCCACCGCTTCGCTCTCACCAATCAGTGATGATAATGCATTCATGCCAAGATCCAGATTTGCCCCGGATGAATAGGCATTATACATATCGTCCAGGAAATGGGACGACGTAAACCAAATCATCTGCCCGTCATTTCCGCACGCAACGGATACCGCCACGGCGAAAGGTCCGTCTGTATCCCCCTCCTCTTTCTCATAGGTGGTCAGGCCGTAACCGTCCGTTTTGCTGAATGCCGTTTCCGATGTGGTCAAAAGCTCCGTTACCTCTGCCGAATCCGCTCCCTTGACCGTCAGCCCCTGGGCAATGGGGATAATAGAATAATAATGTTCCTGGATCAGCGGATCGGTAATCTCACTGCTTTGAAGATTCGGCAGCAGGATATACGGCGCCTGGAACGCATAATGTCCCCGGTCGGTCTCCACCACGATCCCCTCTGCCGCTTCTACACCGTAGTCCTCCAGTAAACTATAGAGATTTTCCAGTGTTCCGTTCTCAACCGGCCCGGCCAGTACCATCAATTTTCCTCCGCCCGATACGTATTTGGCCAGCAGGTCTTTTTCCTCTATGGAAATATCACTGGCCGGCGCATAGATTAGGACACAGTCCGCCTCTTCGGGGACAGAATCTTCTGTGAGCAGGGAGAAAGTGGTTAACTCCATGTTTTCCTTTTCTATCTGGTCACTGAACGCCTCCGGAAGCTCAGCCTCCCCATGCCCCTCCAGAACATACACCTGGGGCATTTCCTCATTGACAACATAATCGATGGCGGATGTAATTGCACCCTCGCCGTCGAATGAAGCATTATAGGAGTAGGATGTCATATTCGGCTCATAGAGATAAATATCATCATAACCGATATACCGGCTGCGGTCGCCGCATTCTACAACGAGACTGTTATTGGCAACCGTTTCCGATGTGTACTGTGCCGCAAAAGTCGGATAAACATCAGGATTCTTCTTGACAACCTTAATATGATCCGACAGGCTTTCATATTTATTAAGCAGATTTTCGATTACATCGTCTTCCGCATCAGATTGCACGATCCAATAAATTGTCACATCCTTTTCCAGCGCATTGACCACTGCCTTGGTATTGCTTGTAATTGAATAAAGCTTTGTGGAACTGATGTCATATTTGGTCACTGCCGCAGGAAGTACTGATGCCAGAATATTAATAACAATAAGTATCGCCAGTACGACAGCCGTGATTGCCAGGGAATAAGAGCCGCCCCGAAGAGCAATCCTGTTTCTTCCCGGCCGTTCAGGCTTTTTAAGGAGTTCATGCTTTTTCATCAGTTATACCTCCTTTTTTCAAGGGACTGCACGGACAGGAATAAAAAGAACACGATTACCGATATAAAGTAAACAATGGATGTAAAATCAAATACACCGTTTACAAACGAATAAAAGCGTTCAAAAAGTGATAACCGGTTCATTATCTTCGGCAGAAGCCCTTCAAAACTGCTGATATCAACAAAACCGGCAATCCCGATAATGATAATGAGCAGCAGGCTGACCGAAAATGCCAGGCCTTCATTGCCCGTCAGGAAGCGGATAACAAGGCCCAAAATAACGGCCAGGGCACACAGGGAGATGACAGAGCCCATGGCGGAGGCAGATATATGTTCCGCCAGGCTGACGCTGTAGTAGTTAAACAATATGACGGGGATGGCAATTCCTGCGGCAAATCCCTGATTTTCGGTCAACGAGGAAATAAAAGTGCCGACGGCAATCAGAGCGGCGCCCATGATAAAAAATGCCAGCAGAGAGCCATAGGATGTCATCAGATACACATCCCCAAACTGCGCAAAAATCAGCGGATACAGGGACACGATGCACAGCGGAATAAAAAATACGACCAGCAGTGCCAGATATTTACCCACAACAACCTGGGAAGTTGTAATCGGAAGGGAATATAAAAGCTGGTCTGTCTTCTGCTTTCTCTCCTCCGCTATGACGCGCATCGTCAAGATTGGTACAATCACTACAAAACCAAGGCTCACAAATTGCAGTACATATTCAAAATTGGACACTGCCGCCTGAATATTGTAAAGCATAGCCCCAATCCCTACAAAAACCAGAAGAAATGCACCAAAAATATATGCGGTTAATGAGTGAAAATAATTGGCAAGTTCATGTTTAAGTACAGCTGTCATTCGTCCGTTCCCTCACTTTCTGCACTGTCACTTCCGGAATTTTCAGCGTTTCCGGCCTCTTGCATGTTCCCGGAATTTTCAGCGTTCCCGGAATCTTCAGCGCTCCCGGAATCTTCCGTTTTTCTGAAATCTTGCGTGTTCCCGGCATCATCAGCCACTGCCGGAATATCCTGCTCTTCCCGGTCACCGCTTCTCTCAACTCCGGATTCGCCTTCGGTCAGTTCAATAAATACATCTTCCAGATTGGCTTTCTTTGAAGTCATGCTCAAAATTGCCTTCCCCTCGGCCGCAAAGGCAAAAAAGAGCCGGCGGCAAATGTCGCGTGAATTGCTGTCCTCTGTTTTTGCGTGAATCTCAACGGTCCCGTCTCCTTTATCCTCAAAGGTCCACTCTGTAACAGATTTCATTGCAGACAGAATTCTTGCGGCATCCTCCCCGGTGGCCTCTGCCGTAAAAGTTATGCCGTTTGATGCCAGCATCAGCTTTTCCAGATTTTCCGGTTCATCAAATGCAGCCAGCTTTCCTCTGGCGATAATCAGGACCTTGCCGCAGACGGCCTGAACCTCTGAAAGAATGTGAGAGCTTAAAATAACGGTATGGGTCTGCCCGAGTTCCTTTATCAGATCACGTATCTCGATGATCTGGATCGGATCAAGTCCTACGGTCGGTTCATCAAGTATAATAACCTTCGGATTCCCGAGCAGCGCCTGGGCGATACCGACTCTCTGCCTGTAGCCTTTTGAAAGCTTGGAAATCAGCCTGTTCTTGACTTCGTCAATCCTTACCTGGCCGATCACCTCCTCCACCTGCCTCTGCAGCTCCCGTCCTTTTAACCCCTTTGCCGCGCCAACGAATTTCAGATATTCCACCGGTGTTTCATTCATGTAGAGAGGCGGCTGTTCCGGAAGGTAGCCTATGAGTTTTTTTGCTTTTTCAGGTTCTTCAAAGATATCGTGGCCGTCGATTATTACTTTCCCCTCCGTGGCCGACAGACATCCGGCCATAATATTCATAGTAGTCGATTTTCCGGCGCCGTTTGGTCCTAAAAAGCCGTACACATGCCCTTCATCAATTTCAAAAGACAAATCGCTGACAGCCATGAAGTCACCGTAACATTTGGTCAAATGCTCAACTGTTATCATAGCAAACCTCCTGAATTTTTTTGTTTTTTCTCAGTCTGAGAAGATCACTGCACATAATATCATCAGCTATTATAAAAAGTCAGCCTGAAATGTACTTGAAATGAAATGTGAAAATTCTACGAACAATTAACAGTCAGACAGCAAAGAAAGACACATTACAACAATATTATTGTAATGTGCCTTTCGCGTTGAAACAGATAATCCGTACCGGAACGTGCCGGGTTATCGTAAGATTAAATAACCACTGTAAAAATAATTGTTTTCCCATCCGTACTGTTCACCGTAATCTTACCGCCATGCGCCTCCACGATAGCCTGAGCCATGGACAGCCCGATTCCTGTGCCTCCGGTGTTAGTGGATCTGGATTCGTCCGGACGGTAAAAACGGTCGAACAGGCGCTCCAGATCCGTTATCCCCTGAAGCTCACAAGTGTTAAATACCTTCATGCAGATTCGATTGTGGCTGCGGTAAATATCCAGCCGGATTTTGCCGCCCTCATCGGAGTATTTCAATGCGTTGTCCAGAAGAATGGATAATAACTGCTGAATCGAATTTCTGTCTGCCTCCATCTCCAAACGGTCCTCTATGTTCTGGATATACGTTTTTCCGCCTGCTTTTGCCAGCGAAGCAAAAGGCTCCGCGATTTCCCAGGCAGCGTCACTGAGGGAAAATACCGTCTTATCGTAAATTATCATCTCTTCATCCAGTCTGGAAAGCGTCACCAGGTCACTTACCAGACGGGTCAGACGGGCTGTCTGCTTTTGTATATTGGCAATCCATTCATCCCCTTCATACTCCATGGCGGCGATATCCGCACTGGTTGCAATGGAGGTCAGCGGTGTTTTCAGCTCATGTCCGGCATCCGTGATAAACCGCTTCTGACGCTCTATATTCTTCACATAAGGCTGTATTGCCCGGTGGGATAAAATCATGACAAGCAGGAAGACAACCAGCAGGCTGACAATGCCTATGCCAACCGATACAATCAGTAACGACTCCATAAACTGCAGGGCGTTGGATGCGTTCAGAAAAACGAGGATTATTTCTCCCTCCTCCCGGCTTACACAGTAGCGGTAATCTTTAAAGTAACCTTTTACCTTTCCTTTAGCCAGGATTTCCTCCGTATAATTCCGCGCTGTCTCCTCATCGACCGAAGAGATATACGCTCTGGATATTACCGTCACATTATTATCACTGTCGCAGCGGACAATGAAAAAGCGGGTCATGAACTCTGCCTCCGGGCCCCCTGCCCAGGGCATATCTGAAATTGGCGGAAAACCGGTACCGGGCTGCGAAAATGTCTTTTTATCATATTCGAGAATGATATTCAGCAGGTTATCCTGTTTTTTAGTCGTCAGATAACAGTTAGCAATATTAATAACCGTTACCAAAACCAGCATAACGGCTCCAAAGGCCACCATCGCCGATGCAATAAACCGGCGTTTCATCTTCTTCAGCATTTATTGCCCTCCAGCGAATAACCGGCTCCGCGCACTGTTTTTATTTCAATATCCGCACCGATATGTTTCAGCTTTTTCCTGATGAACCCGATGTATGTCCAGACAACGTCAATATCCGCCTCCGAGTCCTTCCCCCATACCTTGTCCATCAGGTGATCGGTAGAGAATACAAAATGCGGATGCTGGAAAAACAGCTCCATCAGTTGGTATTCCTTGTTATTAAGCCGCACCGTTTCCTCTTTGCAGGAAAGCTCATAGCGGTTACAGTCGAGCCGTACATTCCCCAGTGACAGAACCGTATCGGCATATCCGGCATTTCTGCGGGCAAGCGCCTTCACTCTTGCAATAAATTCCCTGGTGGCAAACGGCTTGGGGAGATAATCGTCTGCCCCTGCCTCCAGTCCGGCGACCCTGTCTTCAATCTCGGACCTGGCTGTGAGCATCAGCACGGGAACTGCCGCTCCCTCACTCCTTATCTGAGATAACACCTCCATTCCGTTCTTTTTGGGCATCATGATATCCAGCACGATCACATCGTAATCCGTGCTGTGAAAGTAGTCCAGTGCATCCGCTCCGTTATTGACAGTATCAACGGAAAACTTGTTCTTCTCCAGAAGGAACTTCAGGCCTTTCGCAAGTTCAACTTCATCTTCGGCAATCAAAATACGCATGTCGACGGTCATCCTCCCAAATTTGATTCATATAAATTCAAATAGCTTTACCTTTTACTCTTAATTCTTTATTATACTCTATCATATATCATCATGTCGAAATGTACTTGAAATTCCTAAATTTTTCTTAAATTACAAGAAGCGAAGACCGGTGCGTGCGCCCGGGACAGTATCTGTTTACTTACAAGAGTAATCATTTATAAAGGCAGATACCTTTCATTCCTGGTGGAGATGCGAGGTATCTGCCTTATCTTCTTTGTTTATTTAATGAAACTTCTTATGACTTTATGATTCCTTAATTTCATAGCTGTTATCATCACATTTGTGAAACAGCGGGAGCTTCTGTAAAAAGATAATGTCGTCTCTCTCTGCTGCTTTTCCCTCTGCAAGCACCGCTGCTTTTCTTGTAACGATCCCCTTTGCACTCTCCACCAGAGCTTCTAACGCATAGAGGGACTCACCGGTTGAAATCACATCGTCCACGATGCAGACCCTTTTGCCGCAAAGACGCTTTGCATCATGGCCGTCCAGGTACAGATGCTGCTCCCCGGAGGTCGTGATGGAATGCACCGATACCGATACCACGCCGCACATATAGGATTTGATGCTCTTTCTTGCCACAATAAATTCCTTTTTCCCGAGCAGCCTGCTGATTTCGTAGGCAAGGGCAATCCCCTTGGCCTCCGCGGTAATAATGACATCCACGTCCCCAATCTTCTCCGCCAGCTCCGGCGCGCAGGCCGTGATAAGCTCCGTATCGCCCATAATTACAAAACTGGCAAAGGCCAGATTATCCTCCAAATCGATAAACGGCAGTTCTCGCTTTACGCCGCAAAGCTTTAATTCATATGTATCCATAATGCTACTCCTCCTTACAGGCCCAGGACTCTGGCTGCGATACCGGCAAGCATTCCGAGAAACGGATTCGAAATTGCCGTGACAACGAGTGCAGTTCCGCCTACCGCCGGATTAATTGCCAGCGCTACGGGTGCATCAAGTATAAAGGTCTTGAAAAGCCCCAGTACGATCAGGAAACCCGCAATCGATGAGGACGGAACATAATTGCCGATTTTCGGAAGCAGGCCGCTTAACAAAATTATGCCTACCACAATCATCATCGCCACTCCGGCCCAAACCGGGTGGGGCGCATTTGCCGTAGCAGAAATTATCGATTCCACCGGTGCGCCTCCGAAGAAAGAGGAACCCATATCCGCAAGGGAAGAGATCAGGGTCAGGTGGTCCACATTAAAGGTATCTGCTCCTGCCATGCTGGCCGTGATTGCTCCAAATGAAATATTAGAGCCAATATTTAAACAGACCATTCCGAGAGCGCCGAGTATCACATTTCCGTTAAATGTGAATATCTGACGGGTAAATTTGTCATCTGCAACAACGATATTTTTCTTTTCTTTATTCAAAACCGCCGATACCACACTGGACGCAATGACCGATATCACGATCGTGTAAACCAGCGTATTGGGACTGGAGCTGGTCAGAAAATAGGTGAGCACTGCCGCAGCTATCGATACTCCGCCTGCAAGGTGATCCTCCTTCACCATGTTGACAGCCGCATTCGTCAATATCAGTCCCACACCGGCCATCATGCCGTTTGCAATGTCTGTACCGATAAAATCCACAATCTTAGTCAGCATCCCGCAGGCTCCGATAACCGCAAGAATGGCGGCTCCGATAAAGATCATTGTACACCGCTCCGAGCGGTTCCTGCCGCTGGTACCCGCATATGTAATAGTTTCAGCCTGAAATGAAATCGGCGCCACATTCCCCGTAATCACATTTCCAAACGCTCCGATAAAAAACGCCATCGCCGTCGGGACGGCTGCAAAACCAAAGGACAGCGCTAAAAGTCCCTGAGGCAGCGCATTTAAAACAACTCCAAATACGGCCAATAAATCTGTCAGTAAAGCATTCATCGTACTCTTTATTCCCCCTTATCTTTATTCATTAGTTGTACTTATATATAG
>PPYE01130857.1_pt1 | contig 14793 bp, 16 predicted proteins | sample 1559881 | NCBI WGS metagenome assembly PPYE01 (sample SAMN08240022, study PRJNA423297) | Human gut metagenome, whole genome shotgun sequencing project.
TCTTGGCTCATTCATCTGAGATATGGAACTAAAAATCCCTTGAAAAATAAGGAAAAAAGACTTGACTATATAGGGAGGTGAGAAACGTGGAGCAGTTAAAGGTAATTCAGATCAGGAAGAGAAAGCAGACAAAAGAACCGGTAAGACAGCCGGATACATACGACAAGATTGTTGAACGAGCCTTTTGGTTCGTGATCGGGTTCAGCATTGCATTGATGGTCTGCTGTGTGGCTTTCGGGCAGACCATTAATGCATAAGAAAAGTGCCATGGCGAGGCGGCAACCTCTCAGGCACTCAGAAAAATAGTCAACTACATTATAAAAAAGAAAGGAAAGAAATGCAATGGAAAGTATCAAAATTAATAAACTGGAAATTGAAAATGTAAAAAGAATCAAGGCGGTAAAAATCGAGCCTACTGCCAATGGATTAACTATTGTGGGCGGAAAGAATAACCAGGGGAAAACATCGGTACTGGATTCGATCGCATGGGCATTGGGTGGAGAAAAATACCGCCCATCACAGGCACAGCGTAAAGATTCCACTATTCCTCCAACTTTACATATTGTGATGAATAATGGATTAGTAGTGGAAAGAAAGGGAAAGAACAGTGCATTAAAGGTTACGGATCCACAGGGAAATAAAGGTGGACAGCAGCTTTTGAATGAATTTGTTGAACAGTTGGCAATCGATCTTCCTAAGTTTATGGAAGTATCAGGAAGAGAAAAAGCTCAGACTTTACTGAGAATTATAGGAGTGGGTGATCAACTGGCAGTATTGGAGCAGAAAGAAAAGGAGCTGTATAACAACCGGCTGGCAATCGGTCAGATTGCAGATCAGAAAAAGAAATATGCGAAAGAGCAGCCATATTATCCTGAAGCACCGAAAGAACTTGTATCACCGTCAGAACTGATCAGAGAACAGCAGGAGATTCTTGCAAAAAATGGGGAAAATCAGAGAAAACGGGAGCGTCTTCATCAGCTTGAACAGGAATATCAGAAAATCAACGAACAGATGGAAGATCTTCTTAAAAAGCAGACTCAGGTCAGGGACGATCTGAAAATTGCACGGATGAATGCAGAAGATCTTCATGACAGATCTACAGAAGAACTGGAAAACAGCATCACCAATATTGAAGAGATAAACCGGAAGGTCAGGGCGAATATGGATAAAGACAAAGCAGAAGAGGACGCACAGCTTTATTCCAACCAGTATGCAGAACTGACAGAAGAGATTAATGAAGTGAGGGGACAGAAGACTTCACTTTTGGAAAATGCAGAACTGCCATTGCCGGAATTATCTGTAAAAGAGGGGGAGTTAATTTATAAGGGACAAGAATGGGACAATATGTCCGGGTCGGATCGGTTAAAGGTTTCAACAGCAATTGTCCGTAAGCTGAACCCAAAATGTGGCTTTGTATTGCTGGACAAGCTGGAACAGATGGATGAAGATACGCTGAATGAGTTTGGACAGTGGTTAGAGCAGGAAGGACTGCAGGCGATTGCTACAAGGGTCAGCACGGGAGATGAGTGCAGTATCATCATTGAGGATGGATACGTGAAAGAACCTGATACTGAAAAAACAGAAACAAAGACATGGAAAGAAGGGACATTTTAATGGAGATTATCAGAGGAAAGATCAAAAAGGCGAAAAAAGTTGTGATTTATGGTCCTGAGGGGATTGGAAAATCGACTTTTGCAGCTAACTTCCCCGATGCATTATTCATTGATACAGAAGGGAGTACCAACAGTATGGATGTGGCACGTCTGCCACGTCCAACCAGCTGGACTATGCTGCTGGAGGAAATTGATTATGTGAAGAAAAATCCAAGAGAATGCAGGACGCTGATCATTGATACGATTGACTGGGCAGAAGCCTTATGTGTGGAGTCGGTATGTGCTTCATATGGGAAAAAGGGGATTGAAGATTTTGGTTATGGAAACGGGTATGTATATGTAAAGGAAGAGTTTGGACGATTCCTGAACCGGTTATCAGATCTGATTGAAATAGGGATCAATGTAGTTCTGACAGCTCATGCCCAGCTTAGAAAATTTGAGCAGCCGGATGAATTGGGAGCTTATGACCGTTGGGAGTTAAAGTTAGGTAAAAAAACCCAGTCACAGACAAGTCCTCTTGTAAAAGAATGGGCAGATATGCTTCTTTTCTGTAATTATAAAACTTTTTCCATATCAGTGGACGATAAGGGGAAAAAGCATAAAGCCCAGGGTGGAAAAAGAATCATGTATACACAGCACCATCCCTGCTGGGATGCAAAAAACAGATACGGACTTCCGGAAGAATGTGAACTTGATTATTCGGTTATTGCCGGAATTATCGAAGAAGAAAAGAATACCGTAAAGGCAGAAAAGAAAGAAGAACCGCAGTATAAGGTAGAAAGACCGGCAGATGAAAAGAAAATGGAAGAGCCATTCATGCAGATCCCGGAAGGAGTTCCCGAGCAGATGGAATTTAATGCTGTTCCTGAACCACCAGTTGTGCAGAAAGAACCGGAGAAACACATCCCAAGAAGCAGTCCATTCTACGTCAGTGAAAAGATACCACCCGCTTTGCGGCAGTTGATGGAAGAAAAACTGGTTTCAGAGGAAGAGATTCAAAAAGTTGTATCTGAAAAAGGATATTATCCACAGGCTACACCTATTACAAATTATGATCCTGATTTTGTATCAGGAGTACTCGTTGGTGCATGGCCGCAAGTTTATGCAATGATCGAGAAGTTAAGAAGTACCTATGAAATACCATTTGATAATTAAACAGGAGGAGAAAGAGAATGAATACAGAAATGGAAAGAGAATTAAACTGGGATGATGAAATTGAAAAAGATGGCAATGAATTTGTATTGCTGCCGGAAGGAGATTACGATTTCACAGTAGAAAGTTTTGAAAGAGGAAGACATTCAGGAAGTGAGAAACTTCCACCATGCAATAAAGCAGTCCTGAAGCTTCGGATTGAGTCTGATAATGGTCCGGCTCTTATTACACATAACTTATTCCTGCACACAAGAACAGAAGGAATGATCAGTGCATTTTTTACATCAATCGGTCAAAAGAAAAAGGGAGAGAAAGTGAAAATGAACTGGAATGCTGTGATTGGAGCTAAGGGACGCTGCAGAATCGGTATCCACTCATGGAAAGGAAATGACGGAGAAGATAGAAAAGGAAATGATGTAAAGAAATTCTATCCGTTTGAAGAAAAGTCATTCAAGGCAGGTGAATTTTAATGCAGTTAAGACCTTATCAGCAGGAAGCAAAAGATTCCATTTTTTGCGAATGGGCAAAAGGAATCAGAAAAACGCTGCTGGTACTTCCAACAGGATGTGGTAAGACAATCGTATTTGCAAAAGTAACAGAGCAATGTGTTCAGAATGGTGACAGAGTGCTGATCCTTGCCCATCGTGGGGAACTGCTCCAACAGGCTGCGGATAAAATAGCAAAATCTACAGGCCTGAACTGTGCCACAGAAAAAGCCGAAGAATCATGCCTCGGCAGTTGGTTTCGGATTACAGTTGGATCAGTCCAGAGTCTCATGAGAGAAAGCCGTCTGAACCGTTTCCCGACGGATTATTTTGATACGATCATCATTGACGAAGCACACCACTGTATTTCTGACAGCTACAAGAGGGTATTGCAGCATTTTCCGGAATCTAAAGTTTTGGGAGTAACTGCAACACCTGATAGGGGAGATATGAAAAACCTTGGCAGTGTATTTGAAAGTCTTGCATATGAGTACACATTGCCCAAAGCCATTAAAGAGGGATATTTATCTCCGATTAAAGCAATTACGATTCCGTTAAAAGTGGATCTGACAGGAGTAGGGGTTCAGTCCGGGGATTTTAAAGCAGGAGATTTAGGTACAGCTTTGGATCCGTATTTGGACAGTATTGCGGAAGAAATGGAAAAGTACTGTAAGGATAAAAAAACAGTTGTATTTCTACCGCTTGTAAAAACCAGTCAGAAATTCAGGGATATCCTTAATAATCACGGATTCAGAGCCGCAGAAGTAAACGGAGACAGTCAGGACAGGGCAGAGATTTTAGAAGATTATGCTGCAGGTAAATATGATGTATTATGCAATTCGATGCTTTTAACAGAAGGCTGGGACTGTCCAAGTGTTGACTGCATCGTTGTTCTGAGACCTACAAAAGTCAGGAGTCTTTACTGTCAGATGGTAGGTCGGGGAACCAGGCTGTCTCCCGATACCGGGAAAGATCACTTGCTTTTATTAGATTTTTTATGGCATACAGAACGTCATGAACTTTGCCATCCGGCTTCTCTGATCTGTGAAAGTGAAGAAGTTGCAAAAAAAATGACGGAGAATATGGAAAAAGATGCCGGTCTGATCATGGATATTGAAGAAGCTGAAAAAACTGCAGCAGAGGATGTTGTAGCACAGCGTGAAGAAGCCCTTGCAAAGCAGCTTGCGGAAATGAAGCGGCGAAAAAGAAAACTTGTGGATCCGTTACAATTTGAAATGAGTATCCAGGCAGAAGATCTTGCAGGATATGTACCTGCTTTTGGATGGGAAATGGCACCGCCATCGGATGGACAGAAAAAAACACTGGAGAAACTGGGGATCCTTCCGGATACGATTGATAATGCAGGAAAAGCAAGTAAAATTCTTGACAGGCTGAATAAACGGCGAGAGGAAGGTCTGACTACACCAAAGCAGATCCGTTTTCTTGAAAGCAGGGGATTCCAGCATGTGGGGACATGGCAGTTTGACACAGCAAAAAATCTGATTGACAGAATTGCGGGGAATGGTTGGAAAATTCCAAGAGAGATCAATCCCGCTGAATATAAAGGAGTTTAATGATGGAACAAAGGGCAGACCTTTTAAATCTTTTGAATTATATACCGCCATCTGAATTGGATTATCAGGAATGGGTTAATGTCGGTATGGCATTAAAACATGAGGGATATACTGCTGCTGACTGGGATGACTGGAGCAGGAAGGACGCTGCCCGATATCATACCGGGGAATGTTTCCGTAAATGGGGGAGTTTCTATGGGGCAGCTTCCCCGGTTACTGCAGGTACAGTTGTTCAGATGGCTTTAGACAGGGGATGGATGCCACCAAGGGATCCCGGACACGAATTGGACTGGGAAGATATGGTAGGAGGACAGGATGATTTTGTGGTAGTTGATCAGTCCTGGATTGAAGGAAAGGAGATCAGCGTTCCTAAAAACTGGGATCCGGTGCAGGATCTGATCCGATATCTCGAGACCCTGTTTGATGCGAGTGAAAATGTCGGTTATGTTACAGAATGCTGGGAAAAAGACGGAAAATTTCTTCCGTCAAAAGGAAATTATGACCGTACAGCAGGAAAATTAATAGAGGAGCTTAGTAAATGCGGAGGGGATATGGGAGCAGTGCTTGGAGACTATAACCCTGAAGCTGGAGCGTGGATCCGGTTTAATCCTATGGATGGAAAAGGATGTAAAAATGAAAATATCAGAGATTACCGGTATGCACTGGTAGAATCTGATTCTATGGATATCGACCAGCAGAATGCATTGATCCGGGAGCTGGAACTGCCGGTAGCGTGCCTGGTCTATTCAGGAAAGAAAAGCTTACACGCAATTGTACATATTGATGCAGCTGACAGCAGGGAATACCGACAAAGGGTAGAATTTCTCTATGATATATGTAAGAAAAACGGATTAAAAGTGGATACACAAAATAAAAACCCATCGAGATTGTCAAGAATGCCGGGATTTGAACGTAATGGGAAAAAGCAATTCCTTGTGGATACGAATATCGGAAAAGAATCATGGACAGAGTGGAAAGAATGGATTGAAAGTGTAAACGATGATCTGCCGGATCCTGAATCTTTAGAAACAGTGTGGGAAAATCTGCCTGAACTTGCTCCGTGCCTGATCAATGGAATCTTGAGGAAAGGGCATAAAATGCTAATTGCAGGACCATCTAAAGCAGGAAAGTCCTTTTTACAGATTGAATTATGTATTTCAATAGCAGAAGGGCGTGAATGGATGGGGTGGAAATGTGCTAGGGGGCGTGTGTTATACGTCAATCTCGAATTGGACAGACCAAGCTGTCTGCACCGCTTTAAAGATGTATATGATGCTTTGGGGTGGTCCCCCAACCACCTGAAAAATATTGACATATGGAATTTAAGAGGAAGATCCATTCCTATGGACAAACTTGCTCCACGGCTGATCCGTCGGGCAGCAAAAAAGAATTATGAAGCAATCATCATAGACCCGATTTATAAAGTCATCACTGGTGACGAGAATAGTGCTGATCAGATGGCTAATTTCTGTAATCAGTTCGATAAAGTATGCACGGAGCTTGGATGTGCAGTGATTTATTGCCACCATCATTCTAAGGGCAGTCAGGGAGGAAAAAAGTCTATGGATCGTGCTTCTGGATCAGGAGTATTTGCCCGTGACCCGGATGCATTGCTTGATCTGATTGAACTGGAGCCAACAGATGCTTTATTAAAGCAGGAAGAAAATAAAGCTATCTGCGAGGTATGCATTGATTATTTAAAGAATTGCAACAAGTTAGGTGAAGTATCCCAGGATGATATGTGCAGCAGTGTTCAGATGTTGGATTATTGCCGTGAGAATTTGAAAAGTCTTGAATTTAAAGTTTTGAATGTGAAAGTGCAGGAAGCAGTAGACCGGGTTCATGTCCGGTCGGCATGGAGAATAGAGGGTACACTGAGAGAGTTTCCGAAATTCCAGCCTGTAAATGTATGGTTTGATTATCCTATCCATAAGATTGATGAGTCAGGAGCTTTAAAAGATATTCAGCCGGATGATGACAAACCATCATGGCAGCGTGGAAGTGTCAACAATAAAAAGAATGCACAGAGCAGAAAAGAAGATCGGAAAAAAGCTCTTCAGGAGGCTGTAGAGGGGTGTAATTTTGGAGAAATTCCAACTGTAAAAGATGTGGCAGAGTATCTTGGAATCTCTGAAAGAACAGTCCGGGACAGGATAAAAGAGCATGGAGGATATACGATTCAGGATGGGGAAGTGGTGAAAAAAGCATCACGCAGGAGTGCGGGGAAGACAGAAAATTAGGCATCCCCGCACACGAACGGATATTCGAGTTGTGGCGGGAAAGACAGAAAGTGCAGACTTCCCCGCAAAGGAACAAATGTTTGCAATGTTGCGGGGAAGACACTTTTTCAGACATCCCCGCAAAAGTAAAAGGAGTGCGGGGAAGACTGAAATTCAGGCATCCCCGCTGGCGGCGGGGAACTATCCCCCTAAAGGGGGATAAATAAAAACCCCGCAACGATGTCACGGGGGTAGGAGAGGGACGGGCCTAAAGGCTGCCCGGCCCCGTCTCCCTTCCCCCTCCCCGATGACAGGGCATGCAGGAAAAGAAAAAAGGAATTTAACACGTTAGCGAGGTAAAGCAAATGGAGTTTTTTATACCAATGGTCCCACCTACGATTACCCATCAGGAAAAAAAGGTGCGTGTGGTGAATGGGAAACCGATTTTTTATGAACCGGAAAAATTAAAAACAGCAAGACAGAAATTGATGGCATATCTTGGATATCATGTACCGGAAGAGCCATTTCATACCGGTGTGCAACTGGTGACAAAGTGGTGTTTCCCCAGGGGCAGGCATAAGGATGGTGATTACAGGCTTACAAAACCGGATACAGACAATTTGCAGAAACTTTTAAAAGACTGCATGACAGTGATTGGATTTTGGGATGATGATGCTTTGGTCGCATCAGAAGTGGTAGAAAAGTTTTGGGCAGAGATCCCAGGAATTTATATCAAGGTGACAGAGTTATGATGGGATATCGGCAAATGCATCAGTTATGTTGTGATGTATGGAAATTGTATCAAAAATTCTTTCAGCAGGATTTGGAATTGTTTGCTGATGCAGCTGACAAAATAGCGGAAAAATATAAGCATGATCCAGTTGCGGAAAAAATGATCCTGGCAGTAGCGGAAGAATTGGAAAGGGGTGATACCCATTGAAACGAAGCACAGACAGACGCTGGAGTCTAGCGGAGATCCGGCAGAATCAGAAAGAACACTATGCCGGGATGGCAGAGCATCCACCGGATCGGAAAGCCAGTACAGACTTCCACCGTCCGGCATACCCGAATTATACAGTGGAGGATGCACTGAAAAAGTGGGGAGTAGATACGAGGAAGGGAGTGGATGCCGGTGGAGCGGAGACTGGAAGAAAATAATGTAAAAAATGAAAATGAGCGAAAAAAGGAATATCTGAGAGGATACCGAACCAACAGGAGACGGGTCAACAGGATAGATGGAGAGGTGACAGAGCTGAGAGAGCTTGCGAAGTCTGTGAAAGCTACTGATTATTCAGGAATGCCGCATGGCAGTGGAAATCAAAAAGATCTTTCTGACGAACTGGCAAGAATCGAACTGTTGGAGAAAAAGCTCGGAGAAGAAAAAGAAAAGTGTATTGAATCGTATATTGCTGTTGAAAAGCAGATCAAGACGGTACAGAATGAGGATGAGAATGATGTATTATTTTACCGGTATGTAAAAGGTCTCAGGTGGTGGGAAATCGCAGAGCTGATGGACTGCTCGGAGCAATGGGTACATAAACTTCATGGAAGAGCTTTGGGGCATTTAAAAATGGATGAATGATTGTCTTAGTTGATTGAAGTTTAGTATCAACATATGATTTAATTATAATGAGCCAAGGCGGAAAACCGACGGCTCGACTCCTATACTTATAAACCCGTAAGGCACCTGCACAATAATGTGTGGGTGTTTTTCTGTTGTATAATGTCGGAATTTGGGATATTATGGAAGTAGGGTTTATATGTATGGAGGGAAAATTATGGCTCAGATGTATTTTTACAAATTTAATATTAATGCTGAAATCTACAATGTATATAAGGATGAAACATTGCAGGAAAAAATATTGAATCAGGTATTTGAAAAGCTTGATTCAGATATGACATATGAATATGGGTTTGAAGAAGATGAGCAGGATAAAATGATTGAGTACAAATTTTGTGATTTGTTAAAAAGTTCAGAGGATTTAGCAATTACAGGAAGGCTTGTAAAAATTTATGATGGTGAAGTAGAAAGTTATGATAGAAAAAATGACACTGTGACTCAAGTTTATGAAGAAGATAGAGCGGCAAGTGCAACATTTTATTTCGATATTTTGAATGAAGAGATTGCATTTATTACAAGACAAGGATTTGGTTATTTACAATTCGGAACATATTTTGTAAAATTGTTAGAACAAAAATTCCCTGAAGGATCATTTGCACTTATTTTGGAAAAGAATATTGGAGAGTTAAAAAGCAAACTGTATGCTATGAATAGGGTTTTAAAAGTTACATGTGCTATGATTCCACCAAATGCAAATGAAGCAGAATTTACAACACTTCTTGGAGCGAGTGTTGATGAATTTAAAGAAACAGGTGCAACGAAATATGTTCAGAGTATGGAAATTCCTGCTAAAGGGAAAAATAGCATAAAAGTAAAAACACGGTTTTTTAACAGGCTGCTTTATGCATTGGGCAAAGGATATGCAGATATGGTAGTAGAGGGGAGAAACAAAAACAATGAAAAGATAACATTGAACAGCGATGAGGACGCACCGTATAAACTGCCTATTCCGGAAAGCGAAAAAGATTCGATATCTGCTTTTAGAGAACATGGAAAATGCAATCTTTCAATCTTGTTGAAAGACAAAGCTTTAATACAGATGCAGGATAATGGTGAGGTGAATGGAGATAAGGAAGAATAGTATTGAAAATTATTTTAGCAGTAAGAAGACAACGTTTTGGGGGTTATTGAAGTCTACGAAAAAATGGAAAGAAATATACAATCAAACGGAATCAATAATTTCTTTAATAATTACAGTGATAGTAATGATTGTTTTGTGTATTGTATATAAAAAAAGCACATTTGAAGATTTTATGGAAATGCTAAAAATATTAGATATGTTTTTGATAGAATCATCTGTTGGAATGTTAGGTTTTATAATTAGTGGATTGGCAATCTTTACGGGTACAATAACGAATAAGTTAGTGAAGAATGTTGATACAGATCAAAAAATAGATTCTCTGATTGGAATTTTATTTAGTTTTTATTTTATTGGGATGGTAATCGGGATAAGTATATTTTTTTATGTAACTGTATACATTTTCTTAACTTCAAATTATTTATTTACATTAAAAAGAATGGTTGGAGTAGGGAGTATATGTTCATATTTATATGCATATATGATTTTTTATTCTATATCATTGTTGGGAACATGTATTAGATTATTTTTTGTAAGTTACAAATATTCGAGAGATGAATAGAAGCATAACTATAAAGGCACCCTCCGGGGTGCTTTTCTAATACAAAACAAACACGAATGCGAGGTGATGGTACATGGCGAGAGCACCGGATCCACGAATCTGTCAGGCAAAAGCCATGTATCTGAAAGGGATGAAATTAGTTGAGATTGCAAGTCAACTAAGCATACCGGAAGGGACGGTTCGGAGATGGAAATGTACTCATAAATGGGATGATGAACGCTCGGATAAAAAGGCGAACGTTCGGAAAAGAAAAAAAGGCGGTCAGCCAAGGAATAAAAATGCCATTGGAAATGATGGCGGCGGAGCTCCTGAACAGAATAAGAATGCTGAAAAATATGGATTCTTCAGCAAGTATCTCCCGGATGAAACACGGGAGATTTTTTCTGCCATCGAACAGGCAGACCCGTTGGATCTGCTATGGCATCAGATACAGATTGCGTATGCTGCTATTGTCAGGGCGCAACGGATAGCCTATGTCAAAGATCAGGATGACAAGACCATCGAAAAGATAGAAGAAAAGGTTGGTAATGTGATCGGTGAAAAATGGGAAGTCCAGCAGGCATGGGATAAGCAGGAAGCTTTTCTGAAAGCCCAGGCAAGAGCACAGGGTGAATTAAGGGCTATGATCAAGCAGTATGATGAGATGTTGCACAAAAACTGGGATCTATCCACGGAGGAGCAGAAAGTGAGAATTGAGTCCATACGGGCAAAAGTTAATACAGAAAAAGAAGAACCTATCAACATTACTTTTGTAAAGGCAAGTGAGCGGAAATGAAAAAGATAGAGTTTATACTAAACGATCATTTTGCTGAATTTGTTGAAGACTGGGATCACAAAATATATCTGCTGGTAGGAGGCTATGGAAGTTCGAAAAGCTATCATGTTGCTGTAAAGCTGATCAGGAAATTGCTACAGGAAAAAAGGAAAGCGTTGGTAGTGCGAGAAGTATACGATACAATTCGGGATAGTTGTTATGATCTACTGGAAGAAGTAGCAGAAGCAATGGGAGTAGATGGTTATCTGACATTTACCACCAGTCCGATGCAGGTACGCTTCAAAAATGGCAGCAAGATCATATTTAAGGGCATGGACAAGCCGGCAAAATTGAAATCTATGAACGGGGTGTCGATTGTATGGATCGAAGAGTGTTCGGAAGTAAAGTATGCTGGATTTAAAGAAATCCTTGGACGATTGAGACATCCGGTATTGAGTAATCATATAATTTTGTCAACCAATCCAGTCAGTAAAAGTAACTGGTGTTATCGCTATTTCTTTCAAGATAAAAAGGCAAAACTTTTTATCTTGGATGATGAGAAACTGTATAAAGAAAGATGTGTAGTGGTTGGAAAGACCTATTATCATCACAGCACAGTAGATGATAATTACTTCGTTCCGCAAGATTATATCGAACAGCTGGATGACCTGAAAATACATGATCCTGATCTCTACAGGGTAGCACGTAAAGGACGATTTGGTGTTAATGGTCGACTGGTATTTCCGCAATTTGTGGTGAAAGCCGATGAGCAGGTAAGGGCAGAGATGAAAAATGTCCGGCATCCATTGGAAAAGAATGGAATGGACTTTGGATTTGTAACATCTTACAATGCGGTTGTTCGGATGCTGATTGATCATGATAATAAGATTTTATATCTGTATGATGAATATTATAGCAAGGATAAAACGGATCCGGAGATTGCGGAAGATATCAAAAAATGGAAAGATATTCTGATTAAGGCAGACTGTGCTGAGCCGAAAGCAATCAGGTATTACAAGCAGAAGGGATTCAGGATACGTGCCTGTAAGAAATTTAAGGGAAGCAGGAAGATTTACACTAAGAAAGTAAAGCGGTTCAGAAAAATAGTCTGTTCGGATAAATGTGAGAATATCATAGACGAGCTGCAGGATCTTACATTTGCTGTGGATAAAAATGGAGAAATCATAGAAGACGAATTTAATATAGATCCCCATACATTATCAGCCATATGGTATGGACTGGATGATTATGAGGTGTCAGATCTGAAGGGCGGAAATATAAGGAATTTATAGCCTTTATTTTATTTTGAAAAATGAGGTGAGAGAGTGTGGATAAAAGATGTGATCGACAAGATCAGAAAAGGAGTGAAAGCGGGCATGATTGCAGTAAAGGAAAGTAATGCATTGACGGATGCGAGAGTTGTCCGTCTGATATCAGAATTTGAAGCATCCCCGGAGCGAGAGTGGATGATGACCGGAGAGCGGTATTATCAGGTAGATAATGATATTCTGAGTCGGAAAATTACTCACAAGGATAGCAGGGGAAATGTAATCGAGGAAAGCTACAAGGCGAACAATAAGCTGGCTCACGGAAACTATAAAAATCAGGTGGATGAAAAAATTGCGTATCTGCTGTCGAAACCGGTCACTTTCAAAGCGGACACGTCAGATAATGACAGCCGGTATATCGAAAGACTCAAAGATTTACTGGGAAAGAATTTCCAATATCAGCTTTCATTGTTGGGATATGAAGCATCAAATAAGGGGATCGCCTGGTTGCATGTGTACATTGACAGGAATGGACAGCTAAAGACGCTGGTGATTCCTTCAGAGCAGTGCATTCCTCTATGGAAAGACAGGACGCATACGGAACTGGATACGCTGATCAGAGTATATCGGACTTCGGTATGGGAGTATGATCAACGGAAGACTGTAACCAACGTAGAAGTGTGGACTGCCGATTCTGTGACATATTACCGTCTGCAAGGGCAGATGCTTATATTGGATGCGGACAAAATGACAGACAATGGAGGACCGGTGGCTCATTACAAAGCCGGGAATCTATGGGAAACGTGGGGAAAGGTGCCGTTTATAGCATTCAAGAATAACAGAATTGAAAAGCCGGATATCAAATTTGTAAAAAGTCTGATTGATGGATATGACTTGGGACGCAGTGAGGCAGCAAACTATGTTGAAGAAGTAAAAAACCTGATTTATGTACTGAAAGGATATGGCGGCGAGAACGTCAGTGAATTTATGCGGACGCTGAATGATGATAGGGCGATCGTCATTGACGATCCGGAGGAAGGCGGTGTGGATACGCTTACACCTCAGATGGATATCACGGCACTCAGGGAACATTATGAGCAGCTGAAAAGAGATATTGTCGAATGTGGTCAGAGCGTGAACAAAGATCCGGATAAATTTGGAAATGCTCCATCGGGAGTATCATTACGATTTATGTACTCAGACCTTGATCTGAAATGTAATCTGATGGAAACAGAATTTAAATACGGATTTGAACAGTTATTATATTTTGTTGATACTTACTTATCGCTGACAGGGCAGGGAAATTTTGAAAAAATTGAAGTTGATATCGTATTTAACAGAGATATGGCAATCAATGAATCAGAAATGATACAGAATTGTAATAATTCAAAAGGTACGGTATCAGATGAGACGATCCTTGCTCATCATCCATATGTGTCAGATATTGAGGAAGAAAAGAAACGGCTGAATGAGCAGAAAGCGAACGAAGGTCCTTCCTGGGATATAGTTCCGCCAATAAAGGATGACAATGATGACGAATAGTGAATACTGGGAAAAGAGGATTGCATCAGCAACATGGAAAACTTACAACAGTATGGAAGAAAAGAACCGGGAGTTGTTGGAATTTTATGTTGATGCCAGTAAAGCAGTAAAAGAAGAATTATACACTTTGGCAGAAAAATACAGCAGAGACGGTGTCCTGACTTTAACGGAAATGCATAAGCAGGGGCGGCTGACAAGGTTAAATCGGCAATATGAAAAGATTGTAAAGGATCTTGGGCAGAAAGTGCAGGATGCAGCAGAGGAGAATATGGAAAAAGGATTCAACGAAGTTTATAAATCTTCAGGAATGGATCCGGCTGTGGAGTTCGCAATGCCAAATAAAAAACTGATGCAAAAACTGCTGAATGAGCCGTGGAGAGGAGATGTTTTTTCAGGAAGACTATGGAAAAACCAAAAACGTCTTGCTGTTGGTCTCAATGATCTTCTGCTGAAAGGATTGCAGCAGGGAAAGACTCCGACAGAGATAGCGGTAAGCTTACATAATCTGATGGGAAAAAGCTTCAATGACTGTCACCGCCTTGTCAGGACAGAATCTATGCATTATCTGAATAGTGCAACGCTTCAGAGATATAGGGATGAAGGTGTGGAATATGTTCAGGTGTGGGCAGCAGAAGATGAGAGAACGTGCGACACTTGCGGTTCTTATCATGAGAAAATCTATCCAATCGAACAGTGTCCGACACTTCCATTCCATCCAAACTGCAGGTGTACTATATTGCCAGTGACAGATGAAAAGAAGATTGCAGAACATGAAAAAAGAATGAACCCTGAGAAAATGGATGATGACTATCAGGAAAGAATCAGGCAGCGTAGGGCAGCATATAGAAGACCAGCTAGTTATAGTCAATACCTAAAAGACAAAAAATAGATATTTTTCTTTTATGTTTTGAAACCTAAAAATGAG
>PPYE01662428.1_pt1 | contig 14788 bp, 13 predicted proteins | sample 1559881 | NCBI WGS metagenome assembly PPYE01 (sample SAMN08240022, study PRJNA423297) | Human gut metagenome, whole genome shotgun sequencing project.
AGGCTTTGCCGACGGATCCGGGATATCCAGGCGGAAGTGGAGGAACTGACGAAAATCCGCGGCGCTTTCGACAGCTATCAGGAAAAGGAAAGAGAAGTGGACCGGCTGAGGTATTTCCAGAGTGCGCTGGAGGTACTGGAGCTGAGAGAACTGGAAACGTCTGTCCGGATGCAGGTGAAAAACCACCAGGAAGATGTGAAAAAACAGGAGCTGAATCAGAAGGAGCTGGAAAAGACCATCGGGAAACTGGAGGAAGAGAAGGAAAAGCTGATCGGAAAGATCAATGCCTCCGGTTATGAGGAGCTCCTTGCCTCGCTGAAGAACCTGTATGAACTACAGAGCAGTTACGGGGAAGGCGTGAAAAACTGGCAGGATACGGTGCGCCGCCTGAAAGAATGGGAAGAGCAGGAGATCACGCCAAATCCGGTGCTGTGGAAGATTGAAAGCTTCGAAAAGGGAACGATTCCGGAGGAAGAACTGAAAAAACTCCGGGAGGAATTTGACAGCATCCAGAAGGATGTCCGCCGGCAGAAGTCCGAGGCGGAGTCGGAAATCCGAAGGATCCGCAGAGAAAAAAAGGAAGCGGAAGATACCTTAAAAGAACTTCGCCAGGGAAGCGCCGCTTATCCGAAAGAACTGGAGGAAGCCCGCAGTATCCTGCGCAGGGAGCTGCAGAAAAAAGCCGGTCATCCGGTGCCGGTGGAAATCCTTGCCGATCTGCTGGAGGTGCGGGACGATGCGTGGCGAAATGCGGTGGAAGGATATATGGCGGGAAATAAGCTGTTGCTGGTGGTGCCGCCGGGATATGCGAAGGATGCGTTGGAAATTTACCGGGGCATGGACAAAAAGAAATATTTCAAAGTGGCAGTCCTGGATACGGAGAAAGTGTCAGAAAAGCGCTGGGAAGTACGTCCCCGGGCATTGTCGGAGGAGATCGAGACAAAAAATGAATCTGTGCGGGCATATGTGGACTTTCTCATGGGCCGTATGATCAAATGTGAGACGATCGACGAACTGCGGGAGCAGAATGTGGGAATCACAAGAACCTGCGAGCTGTACAGCGGATTCAAATTCCAGCATATCGATCCGAAGCATTACACCCGGTTTGCTTATATCGGTGAGATGAGCCGCCGCCAGAGGATCCGCCTTCTGGAGGAACAGATCCGGGAGCTGGAAGAAGAACTGGAACCGCTGCTGGAAGTATGTACTTCCGCCGACCAGATTCTGGGGCTTGAGATGCTTCCGCTGGAACCGTCCGTCTATCTGGGATGGATGGAGCAGAAAAAGAAACTTGCTCAGACCGGACGGGAGATCGATGCGCTCACCCGAAAGATTGAAGAGCTGCAGAAACGGGATGTGGACGCCTGGAAGAAACAGAAAGACCAGCTGCAGAAGCGGGTGGAGGAACTGCGCAGCCAGCGGGATGAGATCCAGAAAGCCGTGTTCCGTACACAGGCGAAGATCAATCAGGGAATCGCCCAGGAACAGGATTACGCCCGCCAGCTTGTGGAGAAGCAGAAGGAACTGCCGGAGGATGAAACACTCGCTGCGGAGTTCCGGGAATATATGGAGAAGAAAGCAGGTCAGGCAAGAGGAGGAAAAGGCGCCGTAAATTACACCAACCTGAGAAAATCTTTCCAGGGGCGACACACAGAAGCCCAGGGAAGGGCGCAGGAAACGCTTTCCAGGCTGCGGCAGGAGCGTGTGGCGTATCTGACTCACCGGCCCAACCGGGGCAGAATGATTTTGGAAAAGACCGATACCGTTTTGTCGTGGAGAAGAATAAGGGAGAGGACGGCAAATTCTATCCGGTCTTCATGGATGACAATCTGGAAATCTCTCCGTCCGCGCTGAGCAATCATCTGGCAAACCAGATGGATCTGTTTACGATGAACCATGAGGAACAGTACGGCGAGCTGATCTCCGAGCTTCTGGAGATTTTCCTTCCGCCGGAGAACGCGACGGCGGCAGAGCTGGAAGAGGCAAAGCAGAACATGAAGAAATACGCGGATTACCGGACGTATCTGAGTTTTGATATGGAACAGATGGTGCGGGGAGAGACTGGGGAAGTCATGTATCTGAAACTGGATCGGATGCTTCGGAAAAATTCCGGAGGAGAGGGACAGAACCCGCTGTATGTGGCTCTGTTGGCAAGTTTTGTGCAGGCTTACCGTATCAATCTGTCTCCCAGGCTGCAGCTGTCTCCCGCGATCCACCTGGTGATCCTCGACGAGGCTTTCTCAAAAATGGACGCGGAGAAGGTGGCTTCCTGCATTTCGCTGATGCGCCAGTTCGGTTTCCAGGCGATCATCAGTTCCACCAATGACAAGATCCAGAGTTATCTGGACAGCGTGGATAAGACCTTCCTGTTCGCGAACCCCAATAAGCGTCACATTTCCATTCAGGAATTTGAAAAGCTGGAATTCGAGGAACTGCGGACAGATCTGGAAGAATCAGAGGATTGATCCGATTTCTTGAGGGAAATCTCGCGGAACAGAATACGCGAACGTACTCTAGCGGCGGAGAAGCAGAAAGAAAAAGAGGGAACGGCAGATGGCAGGGAAGAAGAAAGCGGGAGAGCAGCAAAAGAAGACTCTTGTGGAAGTGATCGTTGAAAAGAATGACAGAAGCGCAAAAGGCCAGTGGGGGCTTCTGAAAGGAAACAAGACCATCAAGGAGATTGCCGACCTGTCCCGTCAGGTCGGTGTACAGGAGCTGATCAGCCAGGCGAAAGAGCTGGAGGCGAGAGGGCTTGTGACGGTCCACTGGGGAGACGGGAAGAGTGTGATCCGGGAGAAGGGAATCACTTATTCCATGGATCAGATGGATGAGTTTTACCGGCTGGCAGGCAGGGAACATCCGAAATACCAGCTCTGGAAAAGAAAACAGGAAATGGAGCAGATGGTGGAACGGGAGTTGAATCACTGCAGGAAGGGATGGATCCGCCGGTATTACGAAAGCCTGCTCGCCCAGGTGCAGGACGCAGTGGAAAAATCACTGCCGAAACAAGTCTGCGAAGAGTATTTTGCTTGCCTGCGGATGCTGGATGTTCTGGAGGAACCTGTGTATAAAAGAATTTTCAGCGCTGCCTGTCTGGAGGATTCGAAAGCCTTTGAGAACAAGTATGAGGACTGGCTGGTATCTGCCGCAAGGGAATTCTGCGAGACGGCTGACGATGGGATGGAGGATACGCAGGTTCTGGAACAGATCGGATTGAAGGAATACGCATCGCAGATGTATCTCAAAGGTCCGCTGGCTCTGGAACTCCATGGAGAGAACCTGCACGTGGAAAACTATCGTTACGGGGTTGTTCTGAATACACAGACCATGCGGGAAGTGCGGATCCTTCCGGATCAGTCTTTTCAGAACATTGTCACGATTGAAAACAAGGCAAATTTTGAGACTGCCTCTTTTCGGGAGGATACATTGTATCTTTTCGTCCATGGATTTCCCGGACCGGAAGAACGCCGGTTTCTGATCCGTCTGAGAGAAGCGCTGGAAAATGAGAAAAAAGCGGAAAATCATCCTGGGAAAATACAGTATTATCACAGCAGTGATCTGGATTACGGCGGAATCCGTATTTTTCGGTATCTTCGGGAAAGAATATTCCCAGAAGTACAGCCATATTGGATGGACAAAGAAACGTATGAACATTACCGGAAGCTGGGCTATGGGTACGATCTTCCGGAAAGTATCGTGAAAAAACTGGAACGGATAGAGGAACCGCTGCTGGAAGAGCTGATCGAATGTCTGCGGAGGGAAAAGAAAGGGATCGAGCAGGAATGTTTTCTGACGGAGCCTTTGCTGAAAGCGCAGATGGCGGACGTATCAGGGAGAGCGGGAAAACAGGCTGGATCATGAGCAGGATACCTGCAAATGGAGAAGGAGGAAAAACGGATGCTGGAGAAAATAGATCTCACAAAGAAAATGGACAAAGAAGAGTATGAGAAACGGATGAAACGGCTGGAACCGGAGCTGGGAAGGCTTCAGCGGGAATGCCGGGAGCGGAAGATTCCGGTGATGATCGTTTTTGAAGGATATGGCGCCTCCGGAAAAGGCGCGCAGATCGGCGCGCTGATCCACGCGCTGGATCCACGAGGCTTTACCGTTTATCCGGTCAACAATGAGACGGAGGAAGAACGGCTGCATCCTTATCTGTGGCGTTTCTGGACGAAGCTTCCGGAAGCGGGAAGGATCGCTCTGTATGACAGCAGCTGGTACAGGAGAGTGCTCAACGACCGTTTTGACCAGAAAACCGGAGAGGCGAAGGTGCTGGAAGCCTTTGATTCCATTCTGGCTTTTGAGCGCCAGCTGACGGACGGGGGAATCGTGCTGATCAAATTCTTCCTGGACATCGATAAGAAGGAACAGAAAAAGCGGTTCAAAAAGCTTCTGGAATCGGAGGATACCGCATGGAGAGTCAGCCGTCAGGATCTGAAACGGAATGAGGAGTTTGAACGTTATCAGAAGATGAATGAAGAGATGATCCTTCGGACTGATACGGATTATGCACCCTGGAATATTATCGAGGCAGTGGACCGCAGGTATGCAACGGTAAAAATCTACACGCTTGTGGCGGAGGCATTGTCCGGAGCCATCCAAAAAGCCGCTGCTCCGGCGGAGCCGCAGCAGCCTGCTCCGCTTCACACGCCGACGGATGCGGAGCTTCAGGAATCCACTCTTTCAAAAGTGGACCTATCCTTGTCCATGGAGAAAGAAGAATATAAAAAGAAACTGAAAAAACTTCAGGAGCGGATTGAAGAGCTTCACGGCAAACTGTACCGCAAACGAATCCCGGTGGTGCTTGGCTTTGAGGGATGGGACGCCGGAGGAAAAGGGGGCGCCATCAAACGTCTGACCGAAAGAATGGATCCGCGGGGTTATGTGGTAAATCCCACCGCGTCCCCCAACGATATCGAACGGGCGCACCATTATCTGTGGAGATTCTGGCGGGCAATGCCGAAAGCCGGGCATATCGCAATCTTCGACCGTACCTGGTACGGCCGCGTGATGGTGGAACGGATCGAAGGGTTCTGTACGGCACAGGAATGGCAGCGTGCCTACCGGGAGATCAATGAGATGGAACGGGATCTCGCCAGAGAAGGCGCCGTGGTGCTGAAATTCTGGATGCAGATCGACAAGGAGGAACAGGCACGGCGATTCAAAGCGCGCCAGGAAAATCCCGACAAACAGTGGAAGATTACGGACGAAGACTGGAGGAACAGGGAAAAGTGGGACCAGTACGAGGAAGCGGTCAATGAAATGCTGATCCGCACGTCCACGTCCTATGCGCCGTGGATCATCGTGGAGGGCAACTGCAAATATTATGCCCGGATCAAGGTGCTGGAGACCGTTGTGGACGCACTGGAAAAACGACTGAAAGAGGATTGAGATGGAAATTACAATACCGCATTATTATAAACGATTCCGCTGTATCGCTTCGGAATGCCCGGACACCTGCTGTGCCGGCTGGGCGATCATGATCGACGATAAGACCCTGAAGAAGTATAAAAAGATCCGAGGCACGTTCGGCAGGAAAGTACGTGCCTCCGTCAACTGGAAGGAAAAATCTTTCCGGCAGCGGAAAGGCCGCTGTGCATTTCTAAACAGAGAAAACCTCTGCGAGCTTTATCTGGAGGGAGGCAGCGATTACTTTTGCAGGACCTGCCGCAGATATCCGAGGCATATCGAGGAATTTGAGGACTGCCGGGAAATTTCCCTGTCCCTGTCCTGTATGGCTGCGGCGCGGATCATTCTCGGCAGCAGGGAAAAGGTGCGTTTCCTTTGCAGGGAAATTCCTGTGCGGAGGGAAGAAGACTATAAAGATTTCGACTATTTCCTGTTCACCAATCTGCTGGATGTGCGGGAAGCGGTGTTTGAAATTCTTCAGAACCGTACCATGGATGCCGGAACAAGGAGCTGCATGGCACTGGCGCTGGTTCATGATTTTCAGGGGAGGATCCAGGGGCAGCGGCTTGGCGAGACGCAGGAACTGCTGGAACGATACCGGAAACCGGAGACTGCAGACTGGTTTCGAAAGGATGTGGAGCAGTATCGGGAAGGGAGCCAGAGAGATACTGCCTTTCAGATGTTGCGGATTCTGAAAGGAATGGAAGTATTGCAGGAAAACTGGCCGGAAGAATTGTGGCAGGCACGCCGGATACTCTACAGTCAGAGCGGAGAGGAATATCAGACCATGAGAGAAGCATGGAAGGAAAGCTGCCGGAACAGCGGGGTGGATCTGGAAAATCTGCGGGAGCAGCTGATGGTTTATTATACATATACCTACTTTGCAGGAGCAGTCTATGACGGACAGGCATATGGAAAGATCAAAATGGCTTCCGCTGCCGCACGGCTGACGGAAGAACTTGCCATGGCGCGCTGGAAGGCGCAGCAAGAGACTCTGACGCAGGAGGATTTTCTATGGACGGCACATCGGCTGTCCAAAGAAATCGAACATTCGGATCCCAACCTCATCGCCCTGGAGCGCCGGCTGGTTCCGTTCGGCCTGACAGAATTTTTCCGTCTGATGGCATAAAGCCATTCCAGAGTCTCTGCGGTAAATAGGCAGACCTGGGCTGAACTATTACGCTGTCAGTTCAAAAAATTTCCGGTAATACTTTTGATTTTCTGCAAAAAGTGGTATGATATAGTTAGTATAAACTTTTAGAGAAGACATCCCGGTACATCGAAAATGAAATAGCCAGCCATCTGACTTGTCTATTTCGTTTTCGATGTACTAGAAACGAAAGGGGGTATCAAAATGAAGTTTGATATGCATTGCCATACAAAAGAAGGCTCCATGGATGGAAAAGTTGTAATAGAAGAATATATCTGTGCGCTGAAAAAGAAAGGATTCAGTGGAATGCTGGTTTCGGATCATAATTCTTACGACGGATACCGGGAATGGAAGAATTCTATTAAAGGCAAAGCGCATCAGGATTTTATTGTGCTGAAAGGTGTGGAATATGACACTTGTGACTGCGGTCATATTCTTGTGATCATGCCGTTTGGCGTCAAACTGAAGATCCTGGAGCTCCGCGGGCTGCCTGCCTCGCTGCTGATCAAGATCGTACATGCTTACGGTGGGATTCTCGGCCCGGCACATCCATATGGAGAGAAATTTATGAGTATGATCACAACCACCATGCGGAAAGAAAAATATAAGGAAAAGATCACAGCGCTGATGCCTCAGTTTGATTTTGTGGAAATCTACAATGCATGTGAAAGTGAGGAAACCAACGCAAAAGCGCGGAAGCTTGCCGAGGAATACAACAAACCGGGATTTGGCGGGAGCGATGCGCACCGGTTGGACTGCATCGGCATGGCGTACAGCGAATTTCCGGAAACCGTCCGAAGCGAAGACGACCTGATTGCGTTTGTAAAGACGTGCCCGAAGATCGAATGCGGAGGCACGCATTATGAGCGGACGACCAAGGGAAAGATCGGGAAACTGAACGAGGTGATCGTGGATTCCTTTTATGTTTATAATAAAGTGGCGAACGGATGGCGGGGAAGAAAACGCCGCCGTGAGCTGGATTCGATTATTGAAAACAAGCTTTGAGGTCAATCTCCCCGTAACAATTCAGTCAGCTGAACAGTTACGGGGAAATTGATGTCAGATTGCGGAAAGGTGAAAACAAAGTATGGCAGCAGTTTTTCTGGCACCATTTTATTTGCTTTGCAATGCATATATTCTTTACTGGATGATCCGGTGGCTTCATGCCGCGGTTCCCGTGCTTGGGAAAGGAGCGGGGCTGATCCTCGTGCTTGCGGTGTATTCATTTCTTATGATGTCCCTTCTGACCAGCTTTCTCGTCCGGCAGTATCCCATCCGGCGCTATCTGAAAAAGATCAGCGATCAGTGGCTGGGAAGCTTTGCCTATATTCTGGGGATCACACTGCTCCTGGATGCGGGGCACAGAATCCTTTCGCTGACCTGGCTGGCGGACACCTGGCTGTATTCCAGAGAAGGAATGGTTTTCTGCGGCAGCCTGGGAGCGGCAGGAATGGCAGCGGTGGTCATCTACGGAATCCACCATGCAGGAAAAATTTCCCTGACACGGTATCAGGTGAAAATATCGAAGAAATATGCAGTGGAAGGGAAACGGATGATGAGGATCGCGCTGCTGGCGGATCTCCACCTTGGAAGCAGCGTCGGGAAAAAGCAGGTCGAACGGATGACGGACCTGGTCGGTCAGTGTGAGCCGGACCTGGTGGTGATTGCGGGAGACTTGTTCGATAATGATTTTTCATCCATCGACGATCCGGAAGGGATAGCGCGGCTGCTGGCTGGAATGAAGAGCCGTCTGGGCACATGGGCGTGCTGGGGAAATCATGATATTAATGAGAGAATTCTCGCGGGTTTTACATTTCCGGTGCCGGGTGGAGTACAGGTGGACCCGCGGTTTGACGCGTTTCTGCGCCAGGCAAAGATCCATATGATGAATGATGAGGTCCGGCTGATGGACGAAAGCTTCTGTCTCGCGGGACGAAAGGATCCCCAGAGGATTGAGAAGACCGGTGAGACCCGCATGGAACCGGCAGAACTGCTGAACAGTGTGGATCGGACACTTCCGGTCTTTGTGATCGACCATCAGCCCAAACAGCTGAAGGAGTTGGCGGCGGTCGGAGTGGATCTGGATCTGTCGGGCCATACCCACAACGGACAGGTATTTCCGGGAAATCTGTTCCTTCGGCTGATGTGGAAAAATCCCTGCGGAGTCAGAAAAATCGGAGACATGTACAGCGTGGTAACTTCCGGAGCAGGATTCTGGGGACCGGGTCTGAGAATCGGCACGGACAATGAAGTCGTTCTCCTGGAAGTGGAATTCCGTGATTCGTGAGAGAATGTTCACAGGCACTGCGTTTTCCTATGGTCTGAACAGTAAATGCGCAGATATGGCTGAACTGTTGCGGAAAAAGTGAAGAGTACATCAAAAAATCCTTGACAGAAAGATTTAAGATATGGTATAGTCAACACTTGTGAGACAAAATTCACAGATCCTTGTTCCCTGCAGCGTTTCAAAACCAGAACAGGGAGCCAAAAGACCATAAGGAGGTAAAACAGCATGAACAAGTATGAATTAGCGTTAGTTGTGAATGCCAAGCTGGAAGACGAGGAAAGAGCAGCAGTTGTTGAAAAAGCAAAAGGCTACATCACCCGTTACAATGGCGTAATCACAGAAGTAGAAGAATGGGGTAAGAAGAGATTAGCTTACGAAATTCAGCACATGCGCGAAGGCTTCTACTATTTTGTTCAGTTTGAAGCAGACAGCACCTGTCCGGCAGAAGTCGAGAGACATATGCGTATCATGGATAACGTGCTGAGATACTTAGTTGTCCGCAAGGATGCCTGAGAAATAAGCGTACAAATGGAATAAAATAGAAGGAGGAAAAGCAAATGGCTTTTAATAAGAGTGAAAGACCGGAAGGCGCAGCAAGAAGACGCCCGGGCAGAAGAAGAAAAGTATGTGTATTCTGCGGAAAAGATAATGTCATCGATTACAAAGATGCAAACAAGCTGAAAAAATATGTTTCTGAGCGGGGAAAAATCCTTCCGAGAAGAGTGACAGGAACCTGTGCAAAACATCAGAGAGCAATCACTGTAGCAGTGAAGAGAGCACGTCATATGGCGATTATGCCGTATGTGGATGATTGATTCACGAAAGCAGAAATGTAAAACGCCGGACGTTAGTTCGGCGTTTTTTTGTGTGGACGGCAAAAGAAAGTATCCAGCATTTGGAAGTCATTCCCACGAGATTGAAATATTCACACTTTCGTGATACACTGTCAAATAGTGATTATCATGGCAAGGAGGATTATATGGCTGTAACCTATAAAAAACTTTTTCACTTGCTGATAGACCGGGGCATACCGACTTCCGAACTGACCGAAGAGGCAGGGTTCAGCCCTAACATTCTGACACGATTAAGGCGTGACCAGTATGTGTCATTGGAAAGTATCGAGAAGATTTGTTTTGCTCTGGACTGTAAAGTAGATGATATTCTGGAATTTATACCAGTTGAAAAGGAGAACGAAAATGGCTGATGTAAAAAAGGAGCAGGAGCGTGATGAACTGCATCGTGCGATATGGGCGATTGCGGATGAACTGCGAGGGAGCGTTGATGGATGGGATTTCAAGTCTTATGTGTTGGGCATGATGTTCTATCGCTATATCTCTGAAAACCTGACCAACTACATCAACGAGGGTGAGATTGAAGCCGGAAACGACGGCTTTGATTATGTTCTGCTGTCGGACGAGGATGCAGAGCAGGCTCGTGAGGATTTGGTCAAAACAAAAGGATTCTTTATTCTTCCGTCTGAGCTTTTCTGCAATGTCAGGAAACAGGCGTCAAGTGATGAAAACCTGAATATGACTTTGGAAAGAGTTTTTCATCACATTGAGGATTCTGCGAAAGGCAGTGAAAGTGAAGATAACTTCGCAGGACTGTTTGACGATATTGATGTCAACAGCAATAAACTGGGAGCGACTGTTGCCAAGCGTAACGCAAACCTTGTTAAATTGATTGAGGGTATTGCGAACATGGGATTGGGCAACTATAAGGAGAACTCTATTGATGCATTTGGCGATGCTTATGAATATTTAATGAGTATGTACGCATCCAATGCCGGAAAAAGTGGCGGCGAGTTTTTTACTCCGCAGGAAGTGTCTGAACTGCTGACCCGAATTGCAGTTGCAGGAAAAACAGAGGTCAACAAGGTATATGACCCTGCTTGTGGTTCTGGCTCTCTGCTTCTGAAAGCGGCGAAAATTCTCGGCAAAGAGAATGTCCGTCAGGGCTTTTATGGTCAGGAAATCAACCTGACTACATACAACCTTTGCCGTATCAATATGTTTCTGCATGACATTGACTTCGACAAGTTTGACATTGCACATGAAGATACGCTGCTGAATCCGCAGCATTGGGATGAGGAACCGTTCGAGGTTATCGTTTCAAATCCCCCTTATTCTATCAAGTGGGAGGGCGACGACAACCCTGTTTTGATCAATGACCCCCGCTTCTCCCCTGCCGGAGTGCTGGCACCGAAGTCAAAAGCTGACCTTGCGTTTATCATGCATTCTCTGGCATGGCTCGCCACCAATGGAACTGCGGCGATCGTTTGTTTCCCCGGCATCATGTACCGTGGAGGAGCTGAAAAGAAAATCCGTCAGTATTTGATTGACAACAACTTCATTGACTGCATCATTCAGCTGCCGAGCAATCTGTTCTTTGGAACTTCCATTGCAACCTGCATTATGGTTCTGAAGCGGAGTAAAGCAGACAACAACACGCTGTTTATTGACGCATCCAACGAGTGTGTCAAGGTTACGAACAACAACAAGCTGACCGAGGATAATATAGCCCGTATCGTAGAAAAATTTGTTTCTCGTGCAGATGTTGAATACTTCTCTCGCAGCGTTCCTTATGAGGAAATCGCAGAGAATGATTATAATCTTTCCGTTTCAACTTATGTGGAAGCGGAGGACACCAGAGAGGTCATTGACATTGTGAAACTCAATGCCGAGATTGAAGAAATTGTTGCTCGTGAGCAGGTTCTCCGTGATGAAATTGCGAAGATCATTGCAGAAATCGAGGTGGGATAATGAATCATGAATTTCAGTTCTTAATATATCAGTCTGCCGATGAAGACGTTTCGGTAAATGCGGTAGTTCGTGATGAAACGATTTGGTTGACACAAAAATCCATGGCAGAATTATTTGATGTAGATGTGCCTGCTATTTCCAAGCATTTATCTAATATATATGCTGACGGAGAGCTTCTGAAAGATTCAACTATTTCCAAAATGGAAATAGTTCAGCAGGAAGGCACTCGACGTGTAAAAAGAGAACAGAATTTTTATAATCTGGACGCTATTATTTCTGTTGGTTATCGTGTCAATTCCCGCAGGGCAACCCAGTTCAGAATCTGGGCAACGAGTGTTCTGAAAGAGTATATGCTCAAAGGCTTTGCGATGGACGATGAACGCTTGAAGCAGGGAAAAACGGCATTTGGCAAGGACTACTTCCGTGAATTGCTGGAAAGAGTTCGTTCTATCCGTGCAAGCGAACGCCGTATTTGGCAGCAGATTACGGATATTTTTGCGGAATGCAGTATCGACTATGACAAAGATGCACAGGTTACCCATGAATTTTACGCAATGGTACAGAATAAATTCCACTACGCCATTGTAGGGCAGACTGCTGCAGAAATTGTTTACACCAAAGCAGACAGAAATAAAGAAAACATGGGACTTACTACATGGAAAAATGCACCGGACGGTCGTATTTTGAAATCAGATGTAGTGGTTGCAAAAAATTATCTGGAAGAAAAGCAGATTCGGCAGTTGGAACGAGCAGTGACAGGATATTTTGACTATATCGAAGATCTGATCGAGCGGGAAAACACCTTTACCATGGAAGAATTTGCCGCCAGCGTGAATGAGTTTCTGGCATTCCGCAGATATGATATTCTGCGTGATAAAGGGAAAATCTCCAGTAAAACGGCAAAAGAAAAAGCCATCGCTGAATATGCAGAATTTAATAAGACACAAAAAATCACATCTGATTTTGACAGGGCGGTCAAGCAGATGTTGGAGGCAGGTGAACAGCATGAGTAGACTGGATGAGTTGATTCGGGAGCTGTGTCCAGACGGCGTTGAATACAAGCCTTTTGGCGAAATGGCAACGATTGTTCGTGGGGCTTCTCCTCGTCCAATAAAGAATTTTGTGACAACTGATGCAGATGGAATAAACTGGATAAAAATTGGTGATGTAAAGCCCGGCAGTAAGTATATTACTGAAACCGCAGAAAAAATCACGCCTGACGGAGCAAAGAAATCCCGTTTCGTAAAAGAGGGCGATTTTATACTGTCAAATTCGATGAGTTTTGGTCGTCCTTATATTATGAAAACACAAGGATGTATTCACGACGGTTGGCTTGCAATCAGCGATTTTGACGATTACTTTATTCCCGATTTTCTCTATCATCTTCTGAATTCAAATAAGTATCAGCAGATGATGCGACAGAAAGCATCCTTCGGTGGTGCAGTTCAAAATTTGAACGCTGACATTGTAAGAGACCTTGATATGCCAATAGTAGCGTTGGAAATCCAACGTGAAATTGTCCGTATTCTGGACAATTTCACAGAGCTTACAGCAGAGCTTACAGCAGAGCTTACAGCAGAGCTTACAGCAAGGAAAAAGCAGTATGAATTTTACCGTGATAAACTGTTGAACTTTGGAGATGCACGAGGGGCGACAAGAGATGTTATATGGAGGACACTCGGAGATGTTATTGTTTCTCTCAACACAGGGCTTAATCCACGCAGTTTTTTCAGACTGAATACTGATGATGCCTATAACTACTATGTGACGATACGGGAAATTCAAAATGGAACTATCGTATTTTCCGATAAAACCGACAGAATTAATGATGAAGCTCTTCGCCTTTGTAACAACCGATCAAACCTTGAAATTGGCGATGTGCTGTTTTCTGGAACGGGTACTATCGGTGAAACAGCGGTGATAAGCGAGCCTCCTACAAATTGGAACATCAAGGAGGGAGTTTATGTTATTAAGCCCCAAAAAGATGTGCTTAACTCTCGTTATCTGATGTATATCCTGCGGACGGATGCCTTGAAAGCAGCCATTGCTAAAAAGGTAGCAGGGGGAACGGTTAAGAGCATATCGATGGCTGAGATGCGAAAACTACAAATTCCCGTTCCTCCTCTTGATGTTCAAAAACGCCTTGTCAATGTTCTCGACAACTTTGATACAATCTGTTCTGACCTGAACATCGGTTTGCCTGCTGAAATTGAGGCAAGACAGAAGCAATACGAGTTTTACCGTGATGCGCTCTTGACATACGCCGCAACTGGCAAGACAATCTTGACAGACAGACAGACAGACAGACAGACAATGGCTTAATTTCGCTTTGTCAATATGTTTTTGATGTCGCTTATGTCACTTTAGGAAATATTGCGACTGACATTTATCGTGGTGCAGGTATCAAGCGAGACGAAGTAACCGCTGATGGTATTCCTTGCGTTCGTTATGGAGAAATCTACACCATGTACGACATTAGCTTTCATGAATGCGTGTCCCATACAAGTGAGGATGTTGTTGCTAATCCGAAGTATTTCGAGCATGGAGATATTATCTTCACCATTACGGGAGAAAGTGTCGAAGAAATCGGAAAATCCATCGCTTATCTTGGTAATGAAAAGTGTATGGCTGGTGGCGATACCGTGGTTATGAAGCATAATCAAGACCCCCGATATATTTCCTATGCCCTGTCTACAACAGATGCGCAGGCACAAAAAAGTAAGGGTAGAGTAAAAAGCAAGGTGGTTCATTCAAGTGTTCCGGCGCTAAAGGAAATAATCATTCCTTTGCCAACACTTGAAGAACAAAAACGAATTGCTGATATTCTTGACAACTTCCATCAGTTGTGCAATGACATTTCTACTGGTATTCCAGCAGAGATCAAAGCCAGACAGAAGCAATACGAATACTATCGTGATAAACTGCTGACATTCAAGGAATTAGTTTAAAAACAGAAGAAGGAGGTTTCTATGAGTACCTACAATATCGTGCTTTCCACCAATGAAAGTACGGTTGTGACTGAGTATGAGCCACAGACCAAACGCTCTGATGCATACCAGAGTGAAGCGGCTCTGGAAGCGGCATTTATTAAAATGCTGGGCGAACAGGGCTATGAGTATGTGACCATTCATAATTCCGATGCACTCATTGCCAATCTCCGCAGACAGTTAGAATTGTTGA
>PPYE01000780.1_pt1 | contig 14785 bp, 12 predicted proteins | sample 1559881 | NCBI WGS metagenome assembly PPYE01 (sample SAMN08240022, study PRJNA423297) | Human gut metagenome, whole genome shotgun sequencing project.
GTCTGTCTGTCTGTCTGTCTGTCAAAAGCATAATTATCTTTACCTATACTGTCAACACTTTATATAATCTTTATGCTATCTCTTTCCTGTTACTTTCCTCTTCAAAAAATCAGCGATCTTCTTCGGCCAGTCAATATTTTCTAGGAATACCACTGGGACTTCGCATGTTTTCAGGTTCTGTCTTTCAAGCCATACATTAAAAAGACGTTCGGAGATGAAGCCGAAGAGGCGGGCTTCGTAGGTATCGTAGCTGGTCAGGTCTGTTCGCTTTTCCAGTTCGAAGAGGATGTCGAACAGCCAGGTGCAATATTTGTCGAAAAGGGATTTCTTCATGACGAACATATTGAGTATGTGCAGTTTTCTCTGATTCATTACTTTGGTGAATGCATCAGAATAGCCCGGATATTTTTCTGCGATAATTTTCTCTGTTTCGTCCAAATCCTTCTTAAAGTGTGCGTGTTCGTACTGGCTGCGTACGGTTTCTATGTAGTAGTTTCTCGTCTTTGGAAGAATGACATCATATTTTGTCAGCAGTTTTTCATAATCGGTCTTGGTAAATATGGCTCCCTTCTTCTTTTCTATATCTTTTGAATGAACCTTGTGCCCAAAGTACCGGCGATAGTGGCAAAGACCGATATATTCGCAGTCCAGATTTTTCCAGGCCCAGTATAAAGCGGTTAATTCACAGTAATTCGGATTTTTATCGGAAATATTATATCCTGTATTATCCGGAACATATCCTAATGCCGGATGCAGGGCGGCCCCTACCTGAATCGGTAAGTAAACTGAATCCTTGGGCATCCAGTATTTTTTGTGCGCCGCCACCAGTATTTTTATGTCCATCAGTGTATGTGTTCCTTTCGTGTAGCATCAGACAGTCAGACATCAGACGATGACATGGTAGGACTTTGAGACTTCTTTGTTTAACTTAGTTAGCCCGACCTTTTTAATTAAGGCTGATAGCATTCTCCTGATTTCTTACGATATACTTTCTCAAGTCCTCATGGAGTATTTTCTTGTAGTCCTCTACCCCAGGCTGATCAAACGCATTTACATGTTCCATGGCTCCTTCATAGGCAATGGTGAGGAAGAAGAAATACATGAGTGCCCCAATGTGGAATGGTGTCAGTTCGCTGATGGAAATGTGACAGCTCATCCGGCCTTCGTTTGCCAGCGCTTCTTCATTCGCTCTTCTTGCTGCGTCCAACATACGGCTCATAGGAACCATGCCACTTACGCCCTTTTCATCACAGAGGACAGAAAGATCAGAAGGCAGGTGTTCTACAGAAATGAACTGGATCAACTTATTCTTCTGTCCCTGCTGATGTTCCTGTGTAAGAGAATGCATATCTGTGGTTCCCACAGAAGCTACCGGAATACGCCCATTATACACTTCGTTCCCCTGCATATCATACTTTTTTCCCAGTGATTCACCTAAAAGCTGTGCATACCACCAGCCGAAAGACCGAAGTTTATCGCCATATGGCATAATGACTTCCGCGGTAATGCCATATTTCTTTGTGGCAATGTATTTCAAAGCGGCAAGCAAAAGAGCTGGATTTTCTTTCATATCCTCAGATTGGCACGCCTCTTCCACCATCTGTGCACCTTTAAGGAAATTTTCTATATCTATCCCTGCCAGGCTGGCGAACACCAGGCCTACCTGAGAAAAAATACTGAACCGTCCACCGATTCCATCGGGGACAGTGAAACAAGGGAAATGTCGTTCTTCTGCTAACGGTCGGATTCTTCCTTTTTCCTTATCGGTAATCGCCATGAGATGAATATCACAAACGTCGGCAAGCAGTTTCTTTAATCCCCTTACCGCAGCAACCGGTTCGATAGTCGTGCCGGATTTGGAAATTACCAGAAACAATACCTGCATTCGGCGCCCCTGTATGTGCCCAGCCTCTCGGGAAATACAGGAAAAAAGCTCTACCAGGCTGACTGGATCCACATTTTGTCCGGAAAAATAAATCTGGGGATATCCTTTCCTCTCTTCTTTGGTGAGCTGGTTCCAGTAGGGGCCGCAGAAGAGATCAAAAAGCACCTGATTACCTAAATAAGAACCTCCTATGCCAATAGAAATAACTACATCATAGGATTTAGCCTCCTCTTTTAAAGAAAAAAGAGCTTCTTTTTCCTCTTCAGAGATTAATACATTTTCTTCCAGTAAATGAGGAAGGTGTGGAAACAGGACAAGGCTGCCATCGGGGCCTTTACCAGTATTTCGAAGTTCTGTTACAGCCTTTGCTACCTGATTTATCTCAACCGCATGTTTTGCCATATTTTCTGGAGTCACACTCCAGGGGTGGTTCAGAAAATTCTTTATATCGATAAAAAGTTCATTATTAATATTCATTTATAATCACCATATTAAACGCTATTGATTTTTGAAAATGTCAACCAATGCACTATTCAATACATTGGAAATTATATTGGTAAATAACGGCCTTACGAAATCATATTTATGGAGTGATTACCACTATTTACTTATTAATGTATTTATAACAGTCTTATAATTGATTAAAAATGGATAAACATTTTTGAGTATCGGAATTATAAAAACAAGTTCAACCAGTAGGACTCCAAAAGCAATTGTAAATGGTCCCCAATTATATGCCCCAGCCAAATGCGGCCATGAATAAAATGCAAGTTGTACAATGCCCGGCACTATCAGTAAATTCAAATGTGTACCATTTATAATCAAAGAATTTTTTCCAATATAAGATAATAATTTATTTGAAATATTTAAATAATAAAAGAGGAGGATAAAACTAATACTTCCCCAACAGGCCATTAAATAATATTTCTTTGCACTTTCCCAATGAAGAGTATGTAAATCAACCATTGTTAAATTTGAAGCAACAATTAAAGCGATACATGATGAAGTAAACATAATTGGTATCATAAATTTTCGCAAGGATTTCAATGTAGTATTATATTCCCATAAAAGATTCTTTATAAAGTAACCCAAAAATAGAAAGAAAGAAAAAGTGATTACTTTGCCAATTGTAAACACAAAAAAAGCAAATGATGCATCACAAATTTGTGGTAGAATCTTAGATATTCTGCTGCTTATGTAAGCGCACAAAAGCATTAGAAAAAAAATATGAAATTTTTTGTAATTTAACTCATTAGATAGTTTAATAAGAATAAAGCACAAAACTTCAGAGAAAAACAGTATTGGTAAAAACCAGTTAGCATAATTTTCTAAATGCAGAATAAGTGAAAGTAATTGATTGAGACCGCCAGAATCATAATTCATTCCGGTTAATGCCATTCTAATATATTGTAAAAAAACAGTCATAACTCCAAAAATTAAATACGGATATAGTATTTCCCCTGATTTTTTTAAGATAAACTTACCTAATGCATGTTTACCGGCATAATACGTAGGCTTATCTAACCAAAATCCAGATAAAATAATGAATAGAGGCAAATGGATGTAATATAATCCTTTAAAAAAGTATTCATTTTCACCACAATGTCCCAAAACTACCATAATCATTGCAAGACCTTTACAACAGTCTATCCATGGAATGCGCATTAGTCTCTCCTGTAATATCTATTATTGAAAAATACAACAATCAACTCTCATCGATTGTTGTATTCTCAAACCAAAGGAAGCTCTTAATTAATTAAAGAAATGTAAATCAATTTATTATCCAACATATTTTTTCCAAAATTCTATACTGGTCATATTTTTATATGCATCCCTATATAACTTACGTTTTTTGTTGAAGTGCAGTAAAAGGCTGATATCCATCTTTACCAAATTTAAAAGAAGTTGCCAAAATTGTTTAGGACTTCGATCAACAATAAACCCTGACATCCGTTCAACATCAACATATAATATTCTTTCTTTTCTAAAATTAGCTGCTGCCCTGAATCCCTGTAAAGGTTCAATCACATAACCTTTATCCATTACATCTTTACCCTTATTTCGCAAAAATCCAGGAAGAAGCATGCCATTAAGAGTAATCATCATTACCAGTTTTTTTAGTTTATCATTTCTTACTGGTCTATTGTATTTAGACAAAATAATCTGATTTTTATCAATATTATGTGGTTTATCAACCTGCTGTTTTAACAGTTTCTGATGATATACAGAAGGATTCAAGTGTATTAAAAATTCGGGTCCTTTCAATGCGTCTGTTGCCCCTTTAAGCATCATACGAGCCCTGTCATATCTATATACAAATAATGATTGAACAAAATATTTAGTAAACCATCTTATGTAAGCAAATACAGATAAATCTTTACCATGCAAAGATGATACAATGAGTTCATTTCTAACCCAATAATAGTTAGTTGCTGTGGATGATTTACGCTGGAAAGATTCATGCCAAACACAAATTCCATTCAGTTCTGCTGTAGTATATCCATGTTCTCTTAGTCTTAAACTATATTCCACATCATCCATCTGAAAGAAAATAGGAAGAGGAAGTCCCAATTTCATAACACAGGAAATTGGAGCGGCAAAGAACCACCATGCGTGATAAGTCGCATATTCTTCATAGCTAAAATTAATTAACGAAGAAAATTTTGACATATCTAACATATTTTTGTTTGGCGATCCTTCCAAATTTATATATTTAGCACCACTTTCATAAATATACTTAGGGTCATCTAATTTCAGCATTGACCCGCCTACACAAAGTTCGGGATTCTTAGCCATTGATAGAAAATTATATAATCTTAAAAAGGCTTCAGGCTCGTATACTGCATCATCATCACAAAAAACCACATGATTATATTTTTTCCCTAAATATAATTCCAGCATTCCTTTACCAAAACCACCAGCACCACCATAATTCTTGTTAGGTATTATTGTTATTCGTTCACTTTCAGACGGAGGTAAAGTCTGTCCATTATCAATTAAGTAGATATGCATCTTCTTATCATTGATTTTACTAAAGAGATGCCGGTTCAATGAATTCATATTTCTCTTAACATATTTTTCTCTCTTAAAAGTGGTAATAACTATTCCAAGCGATATATCATTAACCGGGTTATCATCACTATAAAATTCTCCGGAAACAATACGGGATGGAGTTTTAGCCTCATATTCAAAAAATACTATTCCATAAATTTCTTCAGTGCTTGAAAAAATTGGGATATCAGTACCACTCATTTCCAAATCTACATCATGGCTCTTTAATAATTCCATCCCATTATAAGAGGAGTATCTATAAATTTTTAATTTCCCTTTTCCACTCCCCTTTAATTTCAAGAAGCAATTTGATAAATCAGTGTATTTTTTCCAACGATCTGCCAAAAATGCATTAAAGTAACTATCAAATTTAATAATATCTCCAGGAACAATATTTAACATTGCATTTTCATAATCATAGGAACTATCTTCCCTCAATTTTTTGAAATATAGTTCTTCTTCCGTGCATATGCCAATTTTAGGGAAAACAACATTTTGTAAAATCATAACTATCTCCTTAGAAAATTAACCTTATATTTTCTTATATTCATTACAAATTTTCTTTGTTGGACCAATGTCTTTTAATCTTCCATGATCAAGCCATATAACTTTAGTACATAATCTTTCAATCATTCCTATGTCATGGGATACAAGTATGATTGTCACGCCTTCATCAATCATAGACTGAATTCTCTGTTCACATTTTTCCTGGAATTTATAATCTCCCACAGATAGTACTTCATCTACAATTAATATATCCGGATGAACCATAGTGGCTATTGCAAATCCAAGCCTGGCATACATACCACTGGAGAAATTTTTGACCGGAACATCAATAAAGTTCCTAAGTTCTGCAAAATCTATAATCTCATCAAATTTGGAATCCATGAACTTCTTATCATGCCCAAGGATAGCCCCATTTAAATATATATTTTCTCTTGCGGTTAACTCAGGGTCAAAGCCGGCTCCTACTTCAATTAACGGTGCAACAGAGCCAACAACTCTAACAGAACCTTCCGTTGGAGTAAGAACTCCTGCCAGAATTTTTAGCATAGTTGATTTGCCTGCACCATTAAAACCGACTAAGCCAACAATTTCTCCTTTTTCAACATCAAAAGAAACATCATTTAATGCTATAAAATCATTATAAAGTAGTTTACCTTTTAGCAGCTTAACTACATATTCTTTTAAAGAGTCCACTTTTTCAACCATCAGGTTAAAATGCATGGAAACATGGCTCACATCTATCACTTTTTCAGACATAGAACCCTCCTTAAATATAAAGAATAAAATGATTTTGGAATTTTTTAAATACCAGAATTCCCAAAGCAATTGCAACTATCGCTAATCCGAAACAATAAAACATAATGTGTAAGTCGGGAATACAATTCTCGTATAAAGCCTGCCGTATAGCTTTAAAAAAATAATACAAGGGATTTAACTTCAGAAGAAGACTAAATTTATCTGGAACAATAGATTCCGGATAAAAAATCGGCGTAGCATAGCTAAGCAAATTAATCAGAACCCCATAGAGATGGAACATATCTCGAAAATAAACTGCCATTGTAGCCAGTATCAATCCTACACCAAGACAAAAGGCAAAAAACAACGCAAGTGGAAATACAAAAGTCAGCATTCTCCAGTTCAATGGCTGTCCTGTAAATAAGATAATAATAAATAACGCTGGAAGTGTAAATAAAAGATTAACTCCGCTGGATATAACTCGAGAAAGAGGGAGTAAATATTTAGGAATATAAATTTTGCGAATGAGTCCACTGTTATCTATAATTGAGCTCATGGCAAAATTAGTACTTTCTGCATAGAACGTAAATAAAATCTGGCCAATTAAAAGATACAATGGATAGTTCTTTATATCAAATCGAAAAAGTGTGGAAAATACCATAGCTGTAACTGTCATCATAAGGAGAGGATTCAAAATGCTCCATAGAATGCCAAGTACAGATCTTCTGTATTTCTTCTTGATGTCACGAACAACCAGCTCATGAATTAGAAATCTGTATTTATATAATTCTGAAACAAAACTATTCATTTTCTCCTCTTAGCCCCAAAAAAGCTTTCCAAAATTCATTAGACTGCAATAGGTTTTGTCTGAAATCAATATAATCCTTGTGTACTTTTTTATAATCAGATAAAACTTTTGTAAAATTAGCCAGCAAATCTTTATATACTGACCATGACACAGGTCCTTTGACCATTGCTACAATCTGATTCATTTTTTCTTCAGAAGAAATGGAAGTAATCCCTGTTAGTCCTTTATTATAATCGATTAATGCCTGATTTAAACAACGAATCCCAAGTAAGTTTCCCTGAATAATTCTTTTCACAATTCTCCCAACTACAGCAATAACGAATGTTCCAAAACCGCACCCCTTTGCATAATTATTAATAATTAACATATTGCGATCAGAATAATAATTGACCACTGGACTGATTTTAGCCAGGAAAGACTGATGCCATACCCCAATGCCATTCATGCTCATTACTTCTCTATGATTGCGTATTCCATATTCCATATCATCGCCCTTAATAAATACAGGCAGCGGATATCCAATATCTTGAATTCGTTTAAGAGGAATACAACAGAACCACCAGGCTCCATATCTGTTCTTCTGTGAAGGAATACATTCATTTTCCAACAGATTATTCACCTTTATAAGATTAAGGTTTTTCCCTGCCCCATAAAGCCTTATTTTCCTCCACGCAGCAGTATTTTCATACTGTATGCACGGATTTTCCAGAGATAACATAGCTCCACTTAAAAAGCTTTCCTTATATTCTTTCTTTAGCCCAGATAGAAGAGAAAAAGTTCTCTCTAAAGCAGATATTTCAAGAACAATATCATCATCCATGAGAAGAACATAGTTCACTTTCCCCTGCTCTACATATTCAATCATTCCCCGGGTAAATCCACCTGATCCCCCAAAATTCCTATTATGAACTACTCTAAACTTCGGTTCATCAATTTCCTGAAGTGTACGCCCATTGTCTACCACAAGCACAGAAAGCCAAGGATGATCCCGCTGAAAGTCCTGAAGAACTTTCATAGTCCTTTTTACGTATTTTTCCCGTTTGAAAGTGGTAATAGAAATCCCAATCTTCCGTTCATTCCATTGACTGAACTGCCCATTCCACTCTCCTCCCATATATACCCCTGCTTCACTGAGACATTGAATGGAAAACCCTAAAAGTACACCATCTAAGTCATCCACAGGAAAAGAATGTGTAAAAACAGAGCCATTTGTCTCCATTTCAATTGTATGAACAGTTTTATTTTCATCATACAAATGAAAAGTAATCTGAAAATGCCCTTTTAAATGAAGTACCAGCTGTAATTTTTCAATAGTGGTATACCTTTTCCATTTTTTCAGACTTACTGAATTAAAATAGGTCGTAAAATCAAGCACTTCTCCTTTATTTAAAAGGATTATATCCCCTGATCGACGGTTTACCCCTTTGATATAGAGAGGTTCTTTGGGTTTGACCTCGGTGTCTACCAGTGAATAGAGCTTATGTATCATTTATTCCCGCTTTCCTTACTAAATATTTTTAATTAAAAATAATGGCTATCTGAGTTCAATATCAGCCCTCTTTAATGCACTGTCAATAACAGCATCCATATCGTAATACTTATATTCGCCCAGACGTCCTCCAAAGATAACTTTAGATTCCTTATCTGCCAATACTTTATATTCCTTATAAAGTTTGCCATTCTTTTCATCATTGACTGGGTAATATGGTTCATCTCCCACTTTCCATTCCGATGAATATTCCCGACTGATAACAGTCTTTGGCAAATCGTTACCATCTGAATCTTTACCGAATTCAAACCATTTATGTTCAATAATACGGGTCCAGGGTGTTTCTCTGTCTGTGTAATTAACAGCCGCATTCCCCTGGAAATTTGGCTTATCTAACACCTCGGTCTCAAAGCGGACACTTCGATATTCTAACGGTCCCAGATTATAATTAAAGTAAGCATCTATCGGCCCAGTGTAAACCACCTTATCAGCCAGCTTATCCAGATTCTCCTTGTTTTCCAGGTAATCACAATTAAGCTTTACCTCAATTCCTTTAAGCATATTGGCGACCATATTGGTGTATCCACCCACAGGAATTCCCTGATAAAGTGCATTGAAGTAATTATTATCAAAAGTCAGACGAACCGGAAGACGTTTGATGATAAACGCCGGAAGTTCGGTACAGGGACGACCCCACTGTTTTTCTGTATATCCTTTAATCAGTTTTTCATAAATATCGGTTCCCACCAGGGAAATAGCCTGTTCTTCCAGATTCTTTGGATTTGTGATTCCAGCAGCTTTTCTCTGCTCTTCAATCTTAGCCGCTGCTTCGTCCGGAGTGACTACGCCCCACATCTTATTAAACGTATACATATTGAAAGGAAGGGAATATAATTCACCATGATAATTGGCTACCGGCGAGTTAGTGAATCGATTGAATTCTGCGAACTGATTTACATAATTCCATACTGTTCTATTGTTGGTATGAAAAATATGGGCACCATATTTATGCACATGGATTCCTTCCACATCTTCAGTATATACATTCCCGGCAATATGAGGACGTTTATCCACCACAAGAACCGTTTTTCCTGCTTTTACTGCTTCGCGGGCGAATACAGCTCCAAAAAGCCCAGCTCCTACAATCAGATAATTATATTTCATAGTTTTCCCTTTCCAAACCCAATATATTATTCCTTATACCCATCTGGATTCTTAGACTGCCAGTTCCATGTATCCCGGCACATGTCTTCCAGAGTTCTTTCCGCATGCCAGCCAAGTACTTTCTGCGCCTTGGTTGAATCGGCCCAGAATTTCGGAAGATCTCCTGCTCTACGAGGTCCGATTTCGTACTTCACTTTAACCTCGGTAGCCTTTTCAAATGCATGAATGATATCGAGAACGCTGTAGGGAGTTCCTGTTCCCAGGTTAAACACTTCAACGCCCTTGTGGTTAGCTGCATATTCTACCGCCTTCACATGGCCGTTCGCCAGGTCCATTACATGAATGTAGTCGCGAAGACAGGTTCCATCCGGTGTGGGATAATCTCCTCCAAATACCGTGAGATGATCTCTTCTTCCCACTGCCACCTGAGCAATGTAAGGCATCAGATTGTTAGGAATCCCCTGTGGATCTTCCCCAATCAGACCACTTTCATGGGCTCCAATTGGATTGAAATAACGGAGCAAAATGACGGATAATTTTGGATTCGCTTTTGCTGCATCTTCCAGAATCTGTTCCATCATCACCTTAGTCCACCCATACGGGTTTGAACAGCTGCCACGATGCATGGTTTCTACATAAGGCGGCTCATTTTCTTCTCCATACACAGTAGCAGAAGAAGAGAACACAAACTGATTAACGCCTGCTTCTTCCATACACTCCAAAAGTGTCAGCGTGGTATCAATATTATTACGGTAATACTTCAGCGGAAGACGGACCGATTCCCCTACCGCCTTAAGACCTGCAAAATGAATGACACAGTCAATGTGATTTTCTGAAAAGATATGACACATCTTTTCCTTATCCTTGACATCCGCTTCATAGGAGACTACTGACTTTCCTGTAATCTGTTCTATTCTGCGGACAGCTTCCGGACTGCTGTTGCTGTAGTCATCTACAATCACTACCTGGAAACCGGCATTCAGCAGTTCCACTGCGGTATGTGAACCAATATATCCGGCGCCACCGGCAAGTAATACATTCATGATGTTCATACTCCTTTATCAATAAAAAAACACACTATCTATATTTTAACCATATCCAATTTATCAGGACAGATTTTTTACCACATTGGACAGATACTCTTTAAATGCAGGTCCCAAATCATTCCTTCGAAGTGCATATTCTACGGTAGCTTTCAGGAACCCCAGCTTATTACCTGTATCATAACGCTTGCCCTTGAAATTGTAAGCATATACATTGCCGTTGTGAGCCATAACTCTGAGTGCATCGGTAAGCTGGATTTCTCCCCCTTTCCCCGGTTTCGTATGTTCCAGTATTTCAAATACATCCGGGGTAATGACATATCTCCCCAGAGCTGCCAACTGGCTTGGTGCCTCTTCCACCTTTGGTTTTTCCACCATATCTTCTACATGAACGAGATCGGGATCTTCCGTGGGATTTCCTTTTATGATCCCATAGGAAGAAACCTGTTCTCTGGCTACCATCTGACAGCCCACAATAGTACTTCCAGTTTTTTCATATTGTTCAAGCAGCTGTCCCAGGGCCGGTGTATCATCTCCGTTATACACCAGGTCATCCCCCAGAATAACTCCAAAAGGTTCCCCATCAGTAAAATCTTTGGCACAGAGTATAGCATCTCCCAATCCTCTCATGTGCTGCTGCCGAATATAATGTACTTTAATATTCGCTACTTTACGCACTTCGTCCAGTAATTCCATCTTGTTGTGCTCAAATAAATGCTGTTCAAGTTCCGGTGATGAATCAAAGTGATCTTCAATGGCACGTTTTGCATGTCCGCTGATTATCAGTATATCTTCAATTCCGCTGTCTAATATTTCTTCCACTATATATTGAATTGTCGGTTTATCTACAATGGGAAGCATTTCCTTCGGCATCGCTTTGGTTTCTGGGAGAAAACGTGTTCCAAACCCTGCTGCTGGAATAACTGCCTTACGAATTTTCATCTTTTATCCATCCTTTTATCTGATTAATAAGCACCACGACTGTGAATTACTGCGAACAATGTGCGCCAGATGAGAATGATATCAAGCCATACACTCCAGTTATGAACATACCAACGATCCATGGCCACCCGTTCCGGATAATCAATATCACTTCGCCCACTGGCCTGCCAGAGGCCCGTGATTCCTGGAAGTACCATGTAATATTCTTTAATATACTGTCCGTACTTGGGCACTTCTTTCTGCATAATGGGCCGAGGACCTACCAGGGACATTTCCCCTTTCAGTACATTGAGAAGCTGCGGCAGTTCATCCAGACTGGTCTTTCGAAGAAAGGCACCACTTTTCGTAATACGTGGATCGTTTTTCAGTTTGAAATCTCGTTCCCATTCTTCTTTTGCCTTGGGATCTGTGGCCAGAAGTTTTTCCAGTCGTTCTTTCGAATCTACTACCATGGAACGGAATTTGTAGCAGTTGAATTCCTTTCCATCCTTGCCCACCCGACGATGTTTAAAGAACGCCGGTCCAGGAGAGTCCAGCTTAACCCATACAAAAACAGCCAGCAGGAGTGGTGAGATTAGAATTCCTCCACATACAGTACACACAATATCAAATATTCTCTTTATGATTTGATTTGTCTGGAAAGCCAGATTATTTTTAATATTTAATACCATAATATGGGTATCAAAGAATGATTCCAGCTCAGCATTTGACATGGGTACGCCTACGAGATTCGGAACTACGCTCACATAGGGAACCAGTGTCTGCGCACAATAGAGAAGATGATTCAGCTGGTCCTGTGGAAGTCCTGGTGCCGCAATGATTACATCCTGAATTCCGGTTTCAGCAATTACCTTTTCCAGATCATTAAAACCTCCAAGAATCGGATATACATCGGCATAGCGGGAAGATGGTTCAAAATCCTCAAGGAATCCGGCTACCCTATAGTTAATGAATACGTTGTTTTTTCCTTCATCAATCGCTGCATCAGCTGTCTTTCCGGCACCTACTACCAGAACAGGAATCTGAAGTCCTGGAATCCGTCGGATAATCAATGCCGTAATATATTTTTCTACCACTAAAAGAATATAGACGATGATGGCAAATAATCCCACATAAAGGCGTGATACCTGACCGGATACCTGGGTAAGGAACATGAGGATGATGGAAAATGCAATAGCCCCCAGGCAGGCTTTAAACAGTTTTTCCAACATCTGTGCACTGGTATAATGTTTGGAATATATTCCGGCAAATGCCAGCGCCAGAAGGAATACAGCAGGTGTCACTATATAGATGTATATGGCGTTTACCTGAAATATATTGCCCATCAGGAAATTTCTGATATGGAAGGCTATCCATTCGGCCAGTAAAATCCCCACATAATCTCCGCAAAGATATATGGCTTTGCTTATAAGGCGAATCAGAGAAGCACTGCGAGGCTTCTTTTTCTGTTTTCTTTCTGCATGGTTAATCCACTGCTGCATGCTTTTCTCCGTTGTTAACTAGATATACAAATTTCGACATTCTCGTTATAGTCAAATAGGTATCCCCTTTCTTTAAATTGGAGATACCTATTTCAGTTCGTATTGCTTTCCAGCATATGGTCGAGCATCTGGACAATTTCGAGTGCGCTGTCCTTTTTATCATTGCCACAGGCAAGTGCCATTTGCTTGAGTTTATCTTCATTTTTCAGCAGACCGTCGACTGTGTCCGCCAGTTCATTTTTCCTAGTCCAGACAGCACATCCCTGTTCTTCCAGATGCTGGGCGTTTGCCCGTTCCTGTCCGGGAAGGGCGTTGACCAAAACCATAGGCAGATTCATGGTCAGCGCTTCCGTACAGGTGAGCGCACCAGGTTTGGTGACGATGAGTTCACTCTTACTCATCATTTCTGCCACTTTATTGGTATAGCTGTGCAGATCCACCGGATGCCGGAGGCTTGACCGGATAGATGCCACTTCTTCATATAGATTGATATTCTGTCCCGTAGCAATAATAAACTGGCTCACGGAATCAACCTTGTCCAGACGTAGAAGAGTATCTGTAATATTTCCGAGTCCCAGGCCCCCACCCATGATGAGTACGGTCCCTTTTTCTTTAGGACTTGGATTTTTCAGTTCTTCATAGAAGGATTTGCGAACTGGGATTCCCGTGGTGTGAATAATATTTCTCGGCACATTATGGGCTTCCAGTTTACGCGCCAAATCCTCGGAAGGGACGCAGTACACATCCAGATGTTTGTACACCCAGAGCTGATGAATATCAAAGTCGGTAATGACTCCGAGAAGAGGGGTATTAATGTCCCCTTCCTTCTTCAGCAGATTGGCTGCACAGGCCGGAAACGGATGGGTAAACAACAGGGCATCCGGTTTCAAGACGGTAATCAGCCTCTTCATCCGCTTTCGGAAACTCCAGGAAAGAAGACTCTGAAACGTTGCTCCTAAATGCCTGTTCTGTGAATTGCTATATAGACTATCGTACATTTCAGGGAATATACGAATCATTTTCAGGTAAGATTCTTTTAAGACGTGATCAATGGAAAGAACATCCCTGGACAGAAAATCCAGCACGCGAACCGCATCATCGGGATGAACCTGTTTGATGGTCTCCGCAATAGCCCGAGCCGCCTGAGAATGCCCCTCTCCAATAGAAGCCGTCATGATGAAAAATTCACGTTTCTTCTGCATTTTTCTCCTCATATATATTTATATATTTTAGCATAAAAGTAAGACTCTGTGCAGGAGAAGATGAGCGGAGTTCAAGGTCGGTGCAAATTCTTAAAAAATTTGCAGGTCGGCAAGAATCTATACTCTAAAAATTGTCGTGCTGCCATTTATCAAGCTTTTTAGCAGACCGGGCTTCCTTTTGTAAAAATCAAGGATTTGAAGCCAGAAATGGCAAACCATTGTCATTTCTCTGCAAGCCTTCGGCTCGGGACAGCAAAATCTTCCATTGGAAGATTTCGAGGGAAAAATTCTGCAAATAGCTTTTTATAAATTCCCCTCATCATCTCCCAAAACATTTCATTTTGTTCAGTTCCTGAATAAGATTGATCTTAGCATTTATTTGGTTCTTCACGCTTTCTCGTGGGATAAAAATAATAACATATAAAATTGGCATTGAAAAAGAGCATTATCTACTCCAAAATGTAAGTTGCCTAAAACT
>PPYE01414107.1_pt1 | contig 14783 bp, 13 predicted proteins | sample 1559881 | NCBI WGS metagenome assembly PPYE01 (sample SAMN08240022, study PRJNA423297) | Human gut metagenome, whole genome shotgun sequencing project.
CGAAAGGAACGCCCTGAGCTACGCACTGGTCGATGATGTCGTTGCTCACCTCAGCCAAACGGTAAACGTTAGCCTCACGGGCACGGTAGTCACCACCCTTTACAGTATCGTAGAACAGACGGTAAACAGAGTCGCCGTCATTCTGATAATTCTTAGCTGCATTGATACCACCCTGTGCTGCAATAGAGTGAGCACGACGAGGAGAGTCCTGGATGCAGAAGTTAAGGATATTGAAGCCCATCTCGCCGAGAGAAGCAGCAGCAGAAGCACCTGCCAAACCTGTACCTACAACGATGATGTCGAGCTTTAACTTATTCTTTGGGTTAACCAAACGCTGATGAGCCTTATAGTTGGTCCATTTCTCAGCTACTGGTCCTTCTGGTATTCTTGAATTTAATGTCTTAGCCATAATCTTTTTATATACTTAAATGATTACATGAATTAAGCTGCACAGCACAAAGATGGAGCGCAACCGAAAGCGAATGCCAATACAACTACGATGAAGAGGAGAAGCAAGATGGTAGAGTAAATCATACCGATCATCTTCCAACGGCAGAACCATGTCTTACCGCTCCAACCGAGTGTCTGAATGGCACTCCAGAAACCATGAGTGAGGTGGAACCACAAAGCTACCAACCAGATGATGTAGAGAACTACGAATACTGGATTAGCGAAGGTGTCCTGAATGAAAGCGAAACCATCTGCTGGTTCGTGACCACCGAAGCTTGTACCCAAGAGTTCTGCAAACATCATGTTGTACCAGAAGTTGAAAAGGTGAAGCAAAAGACCGAGAACGATGATGATACCGAGTACCAACATGTTCTGACTTGCCCACTCTACCTTCTCTGGCTTTGCTGTTACCTCGTAACGCTGGTTACCACGAGCACGACGGTTCTGTGCTGTCAGGATGAAAGCGTAAACGATGTGACAAACTGCCAAAGCTGCCAAACCTAAGGTTGCAACTACGGCGTACCAATTTGCACCCAAAGCTCCACAAATCATGTCATAAGCCTTTCCTGAGAAAAGCGCAACCACATTCATGCAACCATGGAATGTCAAGAATAGAATAAGTGCAATACCAGTTACTGACATCACTACCTTTCTACCAATAGATGAATTGATTAACCACATAAATGATTGATTTTTAAATATTTAACTGTTTGAAACTAATTTATATTCTTCTTTAAATATCACTGTACAAGATGTTTGCTTGCACCGCCCAAAATACCTATTTTTAGGTACATGGCCGCAAGTTTGCTGCAAAATTACTATAAATTCATGATTTATCAAAGTGTTTTTGCTAAAAATTCAATTAAAATTCTTACTTTTGCCGAAAATTAGAAATAGTATAGATTATGAATTTCAAGTACGACGTCCTCGTTATAGGCGGAGGCCATGCCGGAAGTGAAGCCGCTGCAGCTGCTGCGAACATGGGAGCCAAGACATGCCTCATCACAATGGACATGAACAAGATTGGACAGATGAGCTGCAACCCTGCCGTGGGCGGAATCGCCAAAGGACAAATTGTAAGAGAGATTGATGCATTAGGCGGACAGATGGGTATAGTCACCGACAAGACCGCCATCCAGTTCCGTATGTTAAATATAGGTAAAGGACCTGCCGTATGGAGCCCTCGAGCACAATGCGACAGAGGAAAGTTCATATGGGAATGGAGAACCATTCTCGACCATACCGACAATCTGGATATCTGGCAAGACCAGGCTGAAGAACTGTTAGTGGAAAACGGAGAAGCTGTTGGAGTACGCACCATTTGGGGCGCTGAGTTCTTCGCTAAAAGCATTATCATTACTGCTGGAACTTTCCTCAACGGACTGATGCATGTAGGAAGGAAAATGGTAGAAGGAGGCAGATGCGCAGAACCTGCAGTACATCACTTCACAGAAAGCTTCACACGATGGGGAATCACAACCGCAAGAATGAAAACAGGAACTCCTGTTCGCATTGACAAGCGAAGCGTGCATTTCGAAGATATGGAAATTCAGCCTGGCGACAGCGACTTTCATCAATTCTCGTATATGGGCGAACACAGAGTGCTGAAACAGTTGCCTTGCTGGACTTGCTATACTAATAATAAAGTACACGAGACACTAAAAAGCGGACTTGCCGACTCTCCTCTTTACAACGGACAGATTCAAAGCACAGGTCCTCGCTATTGTCCAAGTATAGAAACCAAACTCGTCACGTTCCCCGACAAAGATCAGCATCCTCTCTTCCTGGAACCAGAAGGAGAAGACACCAACGAGATGTACCTGAACGGATTTTCTTCCAGTATGCCTATGGACATACAGCTCAAAGCTCTTCACGAGATACCTGCGCTGAAGGATGCGAAAATCTATCGTCCCGGTTACGCCATAGAGTACGACTACTTCGACCCCACTCAACTAAAACACTCATTGGAGTCTAAAATCATCAAGGGCTTGTTCTTCGCCGGACAGGTGAACGGAACAACAGGATACGAAGAAGCTGGCGGACAAGGAACCGTTGCAGGAATCAACGCCGCACTTTATTGCGCTGGCAACAAGACTTTCGAAATGCAAAGAGACGAATCTTACATCGGTGTGCTCATCGACGACTTGACAACAAAGGGAGTGGACGAACCTTACCGTATGTTTACCTCTCGTGCCGAATATCGCATTCTTCTCAGACAGGACGATGCTGACGCCCGACTCACAGAAAAAGCATACGAATTGGGAATTGCCAAAAGAGACAGATTTGAATGGTGGATGCAAAAGAAAGAACAAATCGATAGAATCATCGAATTCTGTGCCAACTACCCAATCAAGAAAGAAATGGTCAATTCCAAACTGGAAGCTTTAGGCACTACTCCACTCAGAGCTGGCTGCAAACTGATAGACCTGGTGGCACGACCTCATCTGAATCTGAAAAACTTAGCGGAAATTATCCCTGATTTGAAGGAAGTGATAAATGCTCCCGCCAATCGCAAAGAAGAAATCACAGAGGCTGCAGAAATCAGAATGAAGTACAAAGGATACATCGACCGGGAAAGAATCATCGCCGACAAGATGCACAGACTCGAGAATATCAAAATTAAGGGAAGATTCAACTACGAAGAACTTCACGAGATATCTACCGAAGGACGCCAGAAACTCTCGAAGATAAACCCCGAAACTCTGGCACAAGCAAGCCGAATCCCGGGCGTTTCTCCAAGCGACATCAACGTCATGCTTGTACTGCTCGGTAGATAGAAGCCACACCCAGTTCCTACCCTTGCGAAACTATGAAACAAGTAAATGTTTCACGTGAAACCACTATAAAGCTAAAATATTGATAATAACACCTTTAACACCGGTTACATCAAGAAAAATAGAGTTAAAGCGTCACTTTAAGCATAAGCTAAAGTACATGCTGTACAGGGATAGAAGCAAAGAGCAAGAACAACAAGAAAGAAGTAACAAATTAAACATATAAAAGAAATGAACAACAAGTTATTATTAGACAATCTGAGAAGCATTCCCGATTGGCCAATCAAGGGAGTAAACTTCCGCGATGTCACCACTCTTTTCAAGAGTCCGGAAGCCCTCAAAGAGATCAACGACGAAATGTATGAACTCTACAAAGACAAAGGCATCACAAAGATCGTAGGCATCGAATCTCGCGGTTTTGTCATGTCTTCAGCCTTAGCCATACGACTGGGAGCAGGAGTCGTACTTTGCAGAAAACCCGGAAAACTCCCCTGCGAAACCGTACAGGAGAGTTATGCTAAAGAATATGGAATCGACACTATCGAAATCCACAAAGACGCCATCAATGAAAACGATGTTGTTCTGCTCCACGATGACTTGCTCGCAACTGGCGGAACCATGAAAGCAGCCTGCGACCTGGTTAAGAAATTCCATCCCAAGAAGGTTTATGCCAACTTCATCATCGAATTGGTAAACGAGAATTTCATAGGTAGAAAGGTCTTCGATAACGACGTAGAAGTATCTACCCTCTTACAATTATAAAACACAAACCGCTATTGTTTCACGTGAAACCATAGCGGTTTTTTACCCTTAAACATAAAGGAAATGTCAAAACAAGACAACGAACAAAGATTAGCCAAGCTCAAAAATATAGTATTAAGTATGCCTGAAAAGCCAGGAAGTTACCAATACTACGACGAGAACCATACTATTATATATGTAGGAAAAGCTAAAAATCTGAAGCGAAGAGTATCTTCCTATTTCCACAAGGAAGTAGACAGATACAAAACCAAAGTGCTTGTTTCCAAAATTCACGACATTTCCTACACAGTGGTCAATACAGAAGAAGACGCACTACTGCTGGAAAACAGCCTGATCAAGAAATACAACCCCAAATACAACGTTTTGCTGAAAGACGGCAAGACTTACCCTTCTATTTGCGTAACCAACGAGCCTTTCCCGAGAATTTTCAAAACAAGAAACATCAACAAGCGCGTAGGAACATTCTACGGACCTTATCCTCACATAGGAAGCATGTATGCAGTACTTGAAATCATCAAAAAGCTCTACAAACCCCGCACTTGTCGCTTTCCTTTGACAAGAGAAGGCATCAGAGACGGAAAATACAAGCCCTGCCTCGACTATCACATACACAACTGCGGAGCGCCTTGCATCAACAAGCAAAGCTACGAAGAATATCAGGAAAACATGCGCCAGGCTCGTGAGATTCTGAAGGGAAACACACGGGAAGTAAGCAAATATCTCTACGATATGATGATGAAAAATGCCGAGATTCTTAAGTTCGAGGTGGCCGAAGAATACAAGAGAAAGTATATTTTGCTCGACGAATTTGAGGCAAAAAGCGAGGTTGTAAGCCACACCATTACCGATGTAGATGTATTTACTATCGTGAACGACGACAGCAACAAGAACGCATTTATCAACTATATCCACGTCAAAAATGGCACCATTAACCAAAGCTTTACCTACGAATATAAACGCAAGTTGGAGGAAAGCGACGAAGAGCTTTTGATAACTGCCATACCTGAGATAAGAGAACGTTTCCACTCTGCTTCCAAAGAGATTATTGTGCCTTTCGAGATGGAATGGAAATTAAAAGACGCCACTTTCTTCGTACCACAAAGAGGCGACAAGAAACATCTTTTGGAATTGTCGGAAATGAACTGCAAACAGTACAAATTCGACCGTCTTAAGCAGGCAGAAAAGCTCAATCCAGAACAAAAACAAACTCGACTGATGAAGGAATTGCAATCCAAATTAAAGTTGCCAAAACTGCCTTATCAGATAGAATGCTTCGACAACTCCAACATCTCCGGCACAGATGCCGTGGCAGGCTGTATCGTATATAAAGGTATGAAGCCAAGCCGTAAAGACTACAGAAAATACAACATAAAAACCGTTGTAGGTCCCGACGATTATGCATCGATGCAGGAGGTGGTAAGGCGCAGATACAGCCGTATGATAGAAGAAGGCACACCGCTACCCGACCTTATTATTACCGATGGTGGTAAAGGCCAGATGGAGGTTGTAAGAGCCGTAATAGAAGACGAGCTCAGGCTTCATATAAGCATAGCTGGACTCGCAAAAGACGACCGACACCGCACCAACGAGTTACTCTTTGGCTTTCCTCCTCAAACGGTTGCCATACCGACTGAAAGCGAGCTATTCAAAGTCCTCACACAGATTCAGGACGAAGTACACCGATACGCCATCACATTCCACCGAGACAAGCGGTCCAAGCATGCTTTACACTCCGAACTCGACGATATTAAAGGCATCGGCCCTAAGGCAAAAGAGGCACTTCTGAGCCATTTTAAAAGCGTCAAAAAGATAAAAGAAGCAAGCCAGGAAGCCCTAACAGAGATTGTGGGCCAGCATAAGGCAAGCATATTAAGGGATTATTTTGAAAATAATCAGCCTAAATGATGGCAATTCGGCAAAAATAATGTATATTTGCAGAAGATATAATTAAAAAATATGAGAATTGTAATACAACGCGTCGCACACGCATCTGTCGCCATCGAGGGAGAAGTAAAATCTGCTATCCAGCAGGGCTATCTCATCCTTCTCGGCATAGAGGAAAGCGACACTTCTGAAGACATAGACTGGTTAGTAAGAAAAGTAATTGGACTCCGTGTTTTCGATGACGAGAACCATGTGATGAATCGCTCTATTATGGATATAAAGGGCGAGATATTGGTCATCAGCCAGTTTACCCTATTCGCCAGCTACAAGAAAGGAAATCGCCCCAGCTGGTTAAGAGCTGCCAAACACGAGATAAGCGTTCCGCTCTACGAAGAGTTCTGCAAAAAGCTTTCTGAGTCACTTGGAAAGCCTGTAGGGACAGGGGAATTTGGCGCAGATATGAAGGTAGATCTGCTGAACGACGGCCCAGTTACCATCATGATGGACACCCATAATAAGGAGTAGATACAGAATATTCTATAGAACTGAAAAAATGAAAAGAATAGTAAAGTATAAAGATTGGCTATCAACCATAGGATGGATTCTGTTTATCGTCTTTTCACAAAGGCTATTAGACAACGAATGGGCTGCATACGCAGGTCAAACACTCATCGCCATGGGTCTGAACCTGGATTTCTTATATGACAAAAGAGAGGACGGAAAGATTGGTATCTACAACACCATTGCCGCGTTATTCATCACTGGATTATGGATAGGTTTGACTTATTACATGATTAAAGATTATCTGTTATGACTATAAAAGAAGCACAAGATGCTGTAGACAAGTGGATTAAGCAATATGGAGTACGCTATTTCAGCGAGCTAACCAATATGGCTTGCCTGACTGAAGAGGTAGGTGAACTGGCTCGAGTCATAGCAAGAACCTATGGCGACCAAAGCTTCAAAAAGGGAGAAAAACCCAACCTTGGAGAAGAAATGGCCGATGTTCTTTGGGTACTTATATGTCTGGCAAATCAAACGGGAATCGACCTTACAGAAGAGCTTCAAAAGAGCTTCAACAAGAAAACCCAAAGAGATGCAGAAAGACATAAAAACAACCCTAAATTAAGCACAGAACAAGGAAAAGACAAACAATAAATAACAACAATAAAAAACATTAAGTATGAGCAGTATCAAGGAACAAGTTATTGCCCAGAAAAAAGGGCAGTACAGCGAGATGGACGACAAGTATTTGTCAGTTTTGAAACAGTATAACTGCGACCTCAACGATGAGGAAGTAGCAGCAGAAGTCAAGAAGATAATCGACGAGAAAGTGGCTGAGAACGAGACCATGGAGGTAAAGAAATTCCTCTTTGGAAGTATCGAGTTGACCTCTCTTCATACCGAAGATACAGAGGAAAGCATCCTGAAAATGATCGAAAAGGTAAACCAGTTTGCCAAGGATTATCCACAGCTTCCTCATGTAGCTACCGTATGCACCTACCCTAACTTTGCTGGACTGATCAGCCAGAGCTTGGAGGTTGATGGCGTGGAAATCGCCGTCGTAAGCGGCAATTTCCCTTCTTCACAGACATTTATAGAGGTAAAGATAGCCGAGACCGCCATGGCCATCAAAGACGGCGCTACAGAGGTGGATATCGTGATGCCTGTAGGCAAGTTCTTCAGCGAGGATTACGAGGGTCTTTGCGACGACATCCAGGAACTGAAGGAAACCTGTGGAGAGCACAAGATGAAATGTATCCTTGAGACAGGTTGCCTGAAGAACTGCAGCAACATCATGAAAGCCTCTATCTTAGCCATGTACTCTGGCTCCGACTACATCAAGACCTCTACAGGTAAGGAGAAGATTTCTGCCACTCCTGAGGCTGCATACGTAATGTGTCAGGCCATCAAAGCATACTACGAAAAGACTGGCATTCAGATAGGTTTCAAGCCTGCAGGTGGCATTAATACCGTCCACGATGCAGTAGTTTACTACACCATCGTAAAGGAAGTCTTAGGCGAAAAATGGCTGACCAATCAGTGGTTGCGACTCGGTACATCACGCCTTACCAACCTCCTCTTGAGCGAAATTTTAGGCAAGGAAATCAAGTATTTCTAAGGCATAGGTGTCATTAGCATTACTTCATACGCATAAGAGCTTGGTTCCAATCATTGGGAATCAAGCTCTTATTTTTTTATCGTAAACTGTATTAAATTGTATTTTCTATAAGGACAAAATGTCATGAAATCCTTATTCATTCTATGTTCTAAACTTTAGGATACAAGTTCTAAACTTTAGAACATAAGTTCCAAAGTATAGAACATAAGTTCCAAAGTATAGAACATAGAATCATCCTAAGCAAAAAAAACTATATCTTCCTTTCTATAACATAATCTAAATAGGCTTTTAGAGCCTGATAGACATCCTTATCCTCTACATAAGTATCAAGAAAATCCATAGACTCCGCATGGAATTTCCACATTCTCTTGTCTGCATATTCAATGCCTCCATTCTGTTTAGTAAAAGCCACCAACTGAGCTATTTCTTCCTGCGAAACATCATGTGCCTTTACCTTGCGGGCCAACTTCATCATCTGTTCGTTACCAGTAGAATTTAAAGCATAAATGACAGGCAGGGTCAATTTGCCCTCCACCATATCATTACCCGTAGGTTTGCCTATCTCCTTAGAGTCATAATAATCGAAAATATCATCACGAATCTGGAAGATAATACCAAGATTCTGCCCGAATTTCTTTGCGGCCTCTACAGCCTCCATAGAGGCTTTTGCCGACAAGGCTCCTATCCCGGCACAAGCCTCAAACAAGGCAGCAGTCTTCTGCTTAATCACCTGATAATAAACATCTTCTGATATTTCCTGATTGTTGATAGTATTCAACTGCAGTATTTCTCCATTAGAAAGCACTCGACCCAATTCAGCCAGATAACGCACGATTTCCTCAGAGTGCGAATACGACACATGGAGCAAAGCAGTAGAAAGGATATAGTCGCCCACAAGTACAGCCACCTTGTTATTATAAGTAGCATTCACACTCGCCTGACCTCTTCTCTCTCCACTCTCGTCCACCACATCATCATGAACAAGAGAAGCCGTATGAAGCAATTCCAATCCCACAGCAGAATGCTGAGTAACTGGAGTTACCTTACCAAAATTCTTGGCCATCAGCAAGATGAGCATAGGGCGCATACGCTTGCCCGCACGCTGCCGAATATGATCGAGCGCCTGCGAGAGAAGACCATCGCCATGCATCAAAGACTTGTTGAACAAGTCTACAAAATCAGCCAATTCAGACTCTATAGGTTGCTTGATAAGTGATAAATAATCCATTATTTCCGAAATTTGTTACAAAATTAATCAATTCTTCGCGAAATGTGGCAATTTTTTAGTAATTTTACGCGATAAAAATAATTATTTATGGATAAACTGTTTCTTTTAGACGCTTACGCGCTGATTTACAGGTCGTATTATGCATTCATGAAGAACCCACGAATCAATTCGAAAGGGCTCAACACTTCATGCATCATGGGATTCTGCAACACACTCAACGAGATACTTACCAAAGAAAAGCCTACACACATAGGAGTGGCTTTCGACCACGGAAAGACATTCCGCCACGAGGCTTTCCCAGCTTATAAGGCTCAACGTGAGGAAACGCCAGAAGACATCAAACTGTCAGTACCTATCATCAAAAATATCCTCGATGCCTATCACATCCCTATTCTGCAAGTTGACGGTTTCGAGGCAGACGACGTCATTGGCACCTTAGCCACAAAGGCAGGCGAAAAGGGTGTTGAGACCTATATGCTCACACCCGACAAGGATTATGGACAGTTGGTAAAAGACAATGTCTATATGTATCGCCCACAACATGATGGAGGATACGAGAAACTCGGAACCAAAGAGATTGAAGAAAAATATAGCATCACTTCCCCACTCCAGGTTATCGACCTCTTGGCGTTAATGGGCGACTCTGCCGACAACTTCCCGGGTTGTCCAGGCGTGGGCGAAAAGACTGCCATCAAACTCGTCAACGAGTTTGGCAACGTTGAGAATCTGATAGAGAATTCTTCTAAGATAAAAGGAAAGCTGCGCGAAAAAGTAGAAGGTGCTATCGAAGACATCAAGATGTCGAAGTTCTTGGCGACCATCCGAACCGACGTGCCCGTTGCTCTCGATATGGACAATTTGAAGTTGGTAGAAGCCAACAAGGAAAAACTCGACGAAATCTTCACCGAATTAGAATTTAAGTCCTTTGCTAACAGAGTTCTTAAAAAACCTCAACAAAAGCCAACAAACGCTTCGTTAGAGCTTGATTTATTTGCCGAAAATCCGACCAATGGTCAGGATGAGCAGAAAAACGCGAATTTTGAGAGCATTAAAACTGTAGAACATAAATATAATCTCATTGATAATGAGGAAGATGCAAAGCATCTTTATGATTATTTATTTACAAAACAAATTCTCAGTTTAGATACAGAAACTACTTCAACCCATGCTGTTGACGCCGAATTGGTAGGTTTGAGCTTTGCTGTGGAGGAAAAAGAAGCTTTCTATGTGGCTATTCCTTCCGATCGTGAAGAAGCCTTAAAATTCGTAAACATCTTTAAACCACTCTATGAGAATCCAAAAATCATGAAAGTGGGACAAAACATCAAGTACGATTATGAGGTACTTATGAACTATGGTGTAGAGATACAAGGAAAGATGTTCGACACGATGATAGCCCATTATCTCATCCAGCCAGAACTCTACCACAATATGGATTATCTGGCAGAAGTATATCTGCATTATCAGACTGTACATATCGAAGACCTGATAGGGCCTAAAGGCAAAAATCAGAAATCGATGCGCGACCTGGCACCATCCGAAGTCTATGAGTACGCCGCCGAAGATGCCGACATCACTTTGCGACTCAAGAATGTTCTGGAGCCCAAACTCAAGGAACTGAATCTGGAAGAACTTTTCTGGAATGTAGAGATGCCGCTCGTACCAGTGCTGGCACACATGGAGATGAATGGTGTCTGTATAGATACCAACACACTTAAAGAAACATCAGTCAACCTCACCAACAGGCTGACCGAGATAGAGCGCCACATCTATGAGTTGGCAGGCGAGTCATTCAACATAGCCTCTCCTCGACAAGTAGGAGAAATACTCTTTGGAAAGATGAAAATCGTAGACAAGCCAAAGAAGACCAAGACAGGACAATATGTGACAAGCGAGGAAGTGCTGCAACAGCTGAGAAGCAAGAGTCCTATCATCGATGAGATATTGAACTACAGAGGGTTAAAGAAACTCCTCAGTACCTATGTCGACTCTCTTCCAAAACTCATCAACCCTCGCACAGGACGCATTCATGCTTCGTTCAACCAAGCCATCACATCCACAGGACGCCTCTCATCCAGCGACCCCAACCTGCAGAACATCCCAGTACGCGATGACGACGGAAAGGAGATACGCCGATGCTTCATCCCAGAGCCAGGATGTCTGTTCTTTTCTGCCGACTACTCTCAAATAGAGCTACGCATCATGGCCCATCTCAGCGAGGATCCCAATATGACGGAAGCCTTCCGCGAAGGCAACGACATCCATGCGGCTACAGCTGCCAAAATATGGCACGAAGACATTTCGCAAGTCACTGATGCTCAACGGCCGGACATCAACAGTCACAATGGCACTGTGCGTGGATTTGCCGAACGCAATGCCATCAATGCTCCTATCCAGGGTTCCGAGGCCGACATTATCAAGGTGGCTATGGTGCGCATCTTCAAACGCTTCAAGGCTGAAGACATCAAGAGCAAAATGATCATCCAGGTACACGACGAACTCAACTTCTCTGTTTATCCAGAAGAGAAAGAGAAAGTAGAGCAAATCGTAGTAGAGGAAATGCAGAATGCCTATCAACTGAACGTACCTTTGGTAGCAGATGCCGGTTGGGGAAACAATTGGCTCGAAGCTCATTAAAAACATTCATACCATTACATCCCGGTTGTTCCACATGAAACAACCGGGATGTTACGTCCATCATTGTTTATGCCTACACCCATGTACATCGGTATTCCGTTGAGCAGAGCCATTGCTATGCCGACAAATGCCAACAGCACCCATATCAGTATATTTTTCAAATATAATGCTTGCATGATTGCAGTATGAAAGCCACAAATGCCAACACACATGACAATGTTATCGAACCTGCAAGCTTTGTTGCATCTACTTTGCCAGAAACAACATCAAGCACTTCCTTGCCATCAATTAAATATAATATTAATGGATGCCTTTTTAGTTAATTTTCCACGATTTTTTCGTATCTTTCATTTATAATGTGTACCTTTACATTAAATTAAAAAAGTTTTTTAAAAAGCAACATAACAAATGAAGGAGAATATCAAAAAGAACTTGCTATTCACTATCTTGGTATTTCTGAGCCTAACGATTCATGCTCAGAAATACCAAGGAAGTATCGTTGACGCTGAAAGCCAACAAAGTTTGCCATTTGCCACCATCTATGTTGATGCCGACCATAAAGCCTTGGCTAATGCAAACGGAGAATTTTCCATAGAGACCTCAGCTACTGACCATGCCAAGATTAGTTGTGTGGGATATCAAGAAGCCCTTGTGCCAGTTTCCTCTCTCAATTCCATTATCAAACTTAAACCTTACACCATCAATCTAAAGGAGGTTACAGCTTATCCTATAGATGCCATCATCTATAAGATTATCAACAAGTTACTGGCAGAAACCATTCAACATAAAGAACAAACGTCTAATTTCTTCTTCCGCCAATCCACCTTTAACGATAAAGTCTGCAACGAGTTCATTGAGAGTTGCTTCTGTGCTAAGTCAGAGATTTCTCTCAGAGGATTGTCTTTGATTACAGGCAGATATGCTGCCCTACCCTCAACGGAAAGCAATAGATATTCATATTGCACCAACTTCTTCTCTTTATCCCAACTTGGAATCTTATCACGCAAAGTGGTGAAAAACATGCCTATTCCCATTTTGACAAAAGACTATAAGAAGTATTATCATGTAGACTATACCGTTATCCAAAACCAGCAACATTACATCTATATAATTTCCTTCAAAGCAAAGAAAGGCATTCACCGCAGTATTCTTGAAGGCAATCTTTACGTGGACAGTGAATCGCTTGATGTTCTTAAGTTTGCCGGCCATCTTTCGCATTCCACTCTATCTCCGTCCAAACCCGAGAAACTTCCACTCAATCTATCCATAACCACTTTATATACTTCGCAACGAGGATTTACAGAGGTTGAAAGCGAAGACATCAACGGTAGCTATCACTATCTCGGCAAGCAGATTCGCATCAACATGCTCGTATTTAACATGGGCGAGAATAAGTTTAAAGGAAAGAAGCATATCAAATACAACTATAACCTCAAAGAGATTATAGCCAAGCAGAAATACAATCCACAATTTTGGAAAATGAACTTTGGTATCAAGAGAACTAAACTGGAACGCCAAGTGATAGAACTCTTCGAGAACAAGAATGTATTTACCAACGTGAAATAGTAAAGTATTGGATACGTGCCAAACAAAGAGCCAAGTATTCCAAACCTTTAGGAACAGATGTTTTCAAGGATGGAAGCTATGCCACATTGAACCCATCGGTTTTAACAGTTCAAAAAGCATAAATGAAATAGATATACATTCTATTGAAGAGCATTTCCGTAAATATGCGAACCCATACAATATGTTTGTTCTACCAAAAGAAATTGGAGATTTAGGAGAGATACAAGTATTTATTGATGAACAAAAAAGGAAATAAATTACCTTTTCCTTGCTGTTACCAAATAAAAAGCGTAACTTTACCGAAATATCATAAAAATAAACGATTATGAAGGAAGAGGAAATCAAAGAATTGTTCGAGCAATTCGAAGCTATCGCCAACGAATACGAAGGCGTAGAGTGTTGGAGTGCAAGAGAACTTGCACAAGTGTTGGGTTATAGCCAATGGCGTAATTTCGAAGGAATTATCGAAAAAGCAAAAGCATCTTGTACCAATGCAGGACAAGAGGTGTCATATCATTTTGCTGACGTCAGCAAAATGATACCTCTAGCTAAAGGTGCTCAGCGTGAAGTCAAAGACTACATGCTGACTCGTTATGCTTGCTACCTTATTGCCCAAAATGGCGATCCACGCAAGCCACAAATTTCTTTTGCCCAAAACTACTTTGCCGTACAAACTCGCCGAGCAGAGCTGGTACAAAAGCGCTTGCTGGAATATGAACGTGTACAAGCACGTGCAAAACTTGCAGAAACAGAGAAACGTCTCTCTGGTGTATTATATGAAAGAGGTGTGGACAGCAAAGGCTTTGCCATCATTCGCTCATTAGGTGATAAGGCGTTGTTTAATCTCGACACGGCTCTTCTCAAACGTAAATTGGGCGCTCCTAACAGCCGACCTCTCGCCGATTTCCTCCCTACACTCAATATCAAAGCCAAAGATTTTGCTGCAGAAATGACTTCTGTCAATGTTCAGCAAAAGGATTTGCATGGTCAGCAATCTATCAGTCAAGAACATGTCGATAACAATAAGGCTGTTCGTAACATGATGCTCCAACGTGGTATTGTGCCAGAAAATCTTCCTGCTGGCGAAGATGTCAAGAAAGTAGAACGCAGATTGAAATCTGACGAAAAAACATTGACTAAAAAGAATAGCAAAAAGAAATAATATCCATCGGTTACCGTTCTGGAGGCTTACAAGGCTGTCCTTTTCTGCCGACTACTCTCAAATAGAGCTACGCATCATGGCCCATCTCAGCGAGGATCCCAATATGACGGAAGCCTTCTGCGAAGGCAACGACATCCATGCGGCTACAGCTGCCAAAATATGGCACGAAGACATTTCGCAAGTCACTGATGCTCAACG
>PPYE01502059.1_pt1 | contig 14783 bp, 13 predicted proteins | sample 1559881 | NCBI WGS metagenome assembly PPYE01 (sample SAMN08240022, study PRJNA423297) | Human gut metagenome, whole genome shotgun sequencing project.
ACGATAATCGCTTTCACTCTTGATGCAATTTCAGACATAACTTTAAGTTTTTAATTAATAATTAGTTTTATTTCTTTAATTTTGCGGTGCAAAGGAATAAATATTTATCGTTCTGCGCAAATATTTGATTAAATAAATGCATTCTTTTGCACATTTTTCACTGTTTTGTGCAGAGAATAGGCTGATTATGAAGAAAAACATCGCAATTTTTGCTTCCGGTTCTGGCACAAATGCCGAAAATATCATCCGGTATTTGCAGGAGAATGATTTTATTAGAGTGGCATTGGTACTTTCTAACAGGAGCGATGCGTATGTTTTAGAGCGTGCAAACCGCCTGAAAGTACCTTCTAAGGTGTTTTTGAAGGATGATTGGATTTCCGGTGAGCAGATTTTAGCTTTATTGCGTGAATATAATATTGATTTTATTGTTTTGGCCGGATTTCTGGTGCGTGTACCTGATGTACTTTTGCATGCTTATCCCGATAAAATCATAAATATACATCCTGCTTTGCTTCCGAAGTTTGGAGGAAAGGGGATGTATGGCGATCGTGTACACGAAGCAGTGGTGACCGCCGGAGAAAAAGAAAGTGGTATTACTATACATTATATAAATGAACACTATGATGAAGGCAATACTATTTTTCAGGCAAAATGCCCGGTATTGCCCGAAGATTCACCTGCCGATGTGGCAAAGAAAGTGCATTCTTTAGAATATGAATATTATCCGCAGGTAATAGAGAAACTTTTGAGTTGTTGAAAAAATATCTATTGAGGTGCTTGGCATAGTTATTTTATATACATTATTATATAATGCGAATCAGTAGTTGAAACCAGTTAAGAGTTAGTTTTATTCATTTCTGATCGGAAATGAGCAAAACTTATCACAGAGTAACACCGAGTTTAAATCTTTATTGAAACACAGATTAATGCAGATTTTCGCAAAGGGAACCAATAGATAGTAAATAACTACAGTCTTTTAATTTGCGTTCATCAGATAAATATTACTCTGTGTGACGTAGAAAATACAAAGCCATTTGACTCGTTTCTGTTTTTGAACTCAATAACCAACTACTGATTCGCATATATAATATGATTGTTGTTCTGTTTATTCCGTGAAGCGGAATGTGACCAGTAATCCTTTGTGATCGGTAGGCCATACTCCTTTAGGAAGGAGGAATTTATCTTTGGTTGTTTCCTTTACTCTTTGACTGCGCACAATAGAACTTTTAGGGCCGAATATAATTGCTTTTTCTGCTTGTAGCCCTTTCCCTTGATAAAAAATGAAGTCGATTCGTTCACGTTCATCTGCTTTCGGTGCCCAGGTTAACTTTTCGGGGGCTATTAACAGATTGTCCGAAGGATAAGTAAAGCCGGGGTGTGTAAGCGGATCAGGATAAATTTCACGATAGCTGTCAATGAATCCGGCCTCTTCAAGTAGAGTGGTTACTGTCCAGGGGATAACCATACCATTGTGGTCGTACATATCCTTGTTTGTTTCCAACCAGTCACGGTGAGAAGGTTCGTTGAAATCCCCTCCTAAAATAATGCTATATTCGTTGGCCATATCCTTATGGGCTTGGTCAATGAATAGTTTGATGGCATCATCACGTTGCGAGTCTGTATTAACTTTTAACACCTCTTCCACTGTTTGAGGTTTGGGAATTTCTTTCCAGGTAGAACCGTCATATCCACGTACATTGTAGTATGCACAATCCAGATAATCCAGATGAGCTGTGTATACGGCTACCTTGCGTCCGTTAACGGTGGCCAATAGTCTGTAAATACTACCGTGATCTCCGTTTTCGGGAAAAACAGTCAGAGAATCTGTAATGGGATGTTTGCTTAGTAGGCCGGTGTCATAGCTATAAAAAGAGTAGTAGGCTAATCCCTTTTCTCGCAAAGAAGACAGGACACGGGCACTAAAATTGCTTTTGTTATAGTTTCTGACCTCACTAAAGGTGACAAAGTCTGGTTTCAAACGGACAATTTCGTTAATGATAGCGTCGTAACCACCTGGTACAGATGTTCCTTCTTGCCAGATATTCCATTGCAAAACAGTAAATTCTCCGGCTTTCTTACTGTTTGCAGATAGAGTGCTCAGAAGAAGAAAAGCAAGTAAAAAAAGTTTTTTCATGATATTTAAATAGATTATAATTTCCGGATTTATTAAAAGTGGTGAATGCTTATTTTATTAACTATATAATGACTCTATGCTTTATTTCCTCATAACCTTACAACTTTATTAACATAATTTCTTAACTATCATTTTTATGCTAACAGAAGTACGTACTTTATACCTGTAAAAGTACGTACTTTTTGTATATAAAGTATACTAATTAACACATAGTTAAATACGTACTTTATTCCGCCATTTTAACCGATATAATATATGCCTCTTTTTCTCTTCTCAGAGGATAATCTCCCCGAAGTTGTTCAAACTGTTCAGGATGTGATTTTAATCGGTTGCTATCTTGGCACGGATCGTATATTTTTAGTAAAGCTTCCTCTAAAGTTGTAGCTTGTATCAGCCTGTTTTCTGGTTGCATAGGTGAGATGGTATAGTTGGCTTTTATACCAAAATGCCGGCAGAGAGCGTCCAATGACATCCGTGTTGCATTGGCTTTTCCATCTGCTGAATATCCTGCGATGTGAGGGGTTCCTATTATTACTTTATTCAATAACTCAAGATTAATAGCGGGTTCATTTTCCCATACATCAATGATTGCTTCAGAAATGACTCCTGTTTGCAAGGCTTCCAGTAATGCTTTTGTATCAATAACTTCTCCACGGGAAGTGTTGATAATTATGGGTTTGCGTTTGAGAGTACGGAAAAATGATTCGTTTGCCAAATGGTAGGTTTTGTATTTTCCGTCTTTGTATAGAGGGACGTGGAAAGTTATTATGTCACATTCTTGCGCTATTTGTTCTAAAGAACAAAATTCAGTATTCCCTTCTTTCTCTTTTCTGGGAAGATCATTCAGCAATATGCGCATCCCTTGTGTCTTTGCTACTTCAATTATTTTACTTCCTACATTTCCAACTCCTACAATGCCTATACACATTTCACTGAGATTCTTGTCTTTGGTGATCTTCAGCAACGAGAGTACGGATTCAATGTATTGTGCTACAGAAGCAGAATTACATCCGGGAGCATTGGTCCAGGTAATGCCAGCTGTACGACAGTATTCTGTATCAATGTGATCGAATCCGATGGTTGCAGTTGCAATGAATTTAACCTGGCTACCTTCAAGCAGTTCGCGGTTACAATGAGTTCTTGTACGGACAATTAGTGCGTCAGCATCCCGTATGAGTTCTGGTGTAAAGTCTTTTCCTGATATGTAAACAACTTCCTCCGCTATTTTTTTGATAGCCTCTTGTATATAAGGAATCTTGTCGTCTATAATAATTTTCATATCATTTTTCATTTTTGGCAAAAATACAAAAAAAATAGTATCTTTGTCGGGACTTGATAGGTAAAAAACTACTGCCTGATGGCAAAGACGACTCGCTTTAAAGCTATAAGATAGAAATAAATATGAATATCATTCAGATTTTTGCATCTCCTGTTTGGGGAGGAGGTGAACAATATATATATGACTTGGCTGTAGCTTCTACGAGTCACAGGCATGCTGTCACCTTTTTCTCACGGAAAAGTTCTGTTATAGCTCAGAGAGTTGCAGGAATCGATGGGGAGTATTACCAGTTACCTTTCAAAGGAATTATAGATTTTTACTCGGTTATCCGGTTAAGTAAGTATTTGAAAAGCCATCCTACGGATATTATACATATCCATTGCTTTAAAGAGATGTTTACTGTTATTCTTGCCAAACGTATTTCCGGAAGTAAAGCAAAGATTGTTCTCACGAGGCATCTTATTAAAAAAGGGAAAAATAATCCTCTCTATCTTTGGGCCTATCGTCATATAAATCGTATCGTGTTCGTATCACGGCTTGGTGAACAAACTTTCTTAGGTTCAGTTCCCGGTTTCCCTAAAGAACGCAGTATCGTTGTTCACAACAGTATTCCTTCTTATATAGAACCTATAGTTAAGTCGGAAACCCTTCGTGAAAGGTTTCATATTGCTAAAGAGTGTCCGTTGATTGTTTTTGTAGGGAGAGTTGTTCCGGCGAAAGGCATACTTCAGCTGATTGCAGCATTAGGCAAACTTCATCATCTTAATTTCTTTTCAGTAATTATAGGTAAGGGACAGGATGATTTTATCGAGCGATTGAAAGCACTTGTGGCTTCAGAAGGGCTGGCTGATAAAGTTGCATTTCTGGGACATTCGGATAAAGTGCGTGCACTTATTGCAGATGCTGATATCGGAGTTGCTCCTTCTTTGTGTCAAGAGGCTTTCGGATTGACTGCGATAGAATTTATGCAGGCAGGAAAATGTATTGTAACGACGGATAATGGGGCACAAGTGGAATTTATTAAGCATGGAAGTAATGGCTGGTTAGTGGCACCAGGTGATGTTGATGCTTTGTCTCAGGCGTTGTCAACGCTGATTTCGGATTCTGAAACACGTAATCGTTTGGGGGATCAGGCTAAAAAATATTTTCAGGAAGAATTGACTTATGATAAGTTCTATGAAGCTATAATGCGCGTTTATAGTATGGATGTATAATTAAAAGTAAGAAAGGATTGTTCGTCTGAGAAAAATTCTTTAGCTTTGTCTTATTGTACATTCATTAAAATGATTATAACTATGACATTTAGTAACCTTTGTAATGACATTTTTGGGAAATCGACCGGCGATTATCATATTACAGATAGTGTGGATGCTCCGATGAATAACCCATATGAGTTGAAAACGATTGAATATTATTTGTATTTAAAGAACTGGATTGATGCTGTGCAATGGCATTTTGAAGATATAATCCGTGATCCTCAGATTGACCCGGTAGAAGCATTGAAGTTGAAACGCAGAATTGATAAGTCCAACCAGGATCGTACGGATTTGGTGGAATTGATTGACAGTTATTTCTTTGATAAATATAAAGATGTTGTTTCTCTGCCAAACGCTACGATTAATACGGAAAGTCCTGCTTGGGCCGTTGACCGTCTCTCCATCCTTGCTTTGAAAATCTATCATATGCAGCAGGAAGTAGACCGCACGGATACAACGAAAGAACACCATGACCAATGTCTTGCTAAACTTTCTATTCTGTTGGAACAACAGAAAGATCTGTCAACGGCTATTGACCAATTGTTGACTGATATTGAGGCCGGCAGAAAATACATGAAGGTATATAAGCAGATGAAGATGTATAATGATCCGGCTTTGAATCCGGTGCTTTATGCTAAAAAATAAACGATGGCCCGTATCCTTATCATTCGTTTCTCAGCACTTGGTGATGTTGCCATGACTATTCCGGTAGTCTATTCGTTGGCAGCCCAGTACCCTCAGCATGAAATTACTGTGTTGAGCCGCGGGGTACTACAGCCTCTTTTTCAAGGTTTACCAGACAATGTACATTTTATAAGTGCAGATCTTACCGGTAAACATAAAGGACTTTGGGGATTGAATATACTTTATTCGGAGTTGAAGAAACTTCATTTCGATTATGTGGCTGATTTTCATAATGTGCTGCGTACAAAATATATCCGTTTAAGGTTTAGAATGTCCGGAGTTCCGGTAGCATTTATTGATAAGGGCCGAAAAGGGAAAAAGAAGTTAGTACGGCGTCATAACAAGGTATTGGAAAATCAGAAAAGCTCTTTCAGGCACTATGCAGATGTATTGGAGGAGTTAGGCTTTCCGGTTTTGTTGAATTTTACTTCTGTCTATGGCGAAGGAAAAGGAGATTTTTCTTTAATAGAACCTGTAACCGGAGAAAAAGAGAAAGGGATAAAGTGGATAGGTATTGCTCCCTTTGCCAAGCATGAAGGGAAAATATATCCTATAGAATTGCAAGAGAAAGTGGTCGCCCATTTTGCTCAACGTCCGGATGTTAAAGTTTTCCTGTTTGGTGGAGGCATGGACGAACAGAATGTTTTTGATTCATGGATGTCAAAGTACCCATCTGTGACGTCTATGATCGGTAAATTAAATATGAATACGGAACTGAATCTGATGAGCCATCTGGATGTGATGCTCTCTATGGATTCGGCTAATATGCATTTGGCTTCATTGGTAAATACTCCGGTGGTTTCCGTTTGGGGAGCAACTCATCCTTACGCTGGTTTTATGGGCTGGAAACAGTTGCCAATCAATACAGTACAGCTTGATTTATCTTGCCGTCCTTGTTCGGTATATGGGCAGAAACCCTGTTTTCGCGGGGATTATGCTTGTATGAGAAATATTAAACCAGAGCAGATAATAAGTAAAGTGGAAGGTCTGTTGATTGATTAACCGGAAAAGTAAAGAAGAAATGAGACTTGCCATTGTTGTTCCCTGTTATAAAGAAGAAGCGGTATTGGTTGAAACAACTAAACGTTTGACCAAGGTGATGGAGGCGCTCATTAACAGGAAACTGATAACACCCAATAGTTTTATTCTTTACGTAAATGATGGAAGTACAGATGGAACATGGTCTTTGATTTCAACTCTTCATTCAAATAACAAATCTATTTGTGGGGTCAATTTAGCCAGTAATGTAGGACATCAGAATGCATTAATGGCGGGACTTACTGTTGCCGGAAGGTTTTGCGATATAGCCATTTCTATTGATGCCGACTTGCAGGATGATACTGCTGTTATAGAAGAAATGGTCATTAAATATAAAGAAGGATTTGATATCGTTTATGGTGTACGTAAAAGTAGAACTTCTGATACCTTCTTTAAGCGTTTTACGGCTTTGAGTTTTTACAAATTTATGCGTGCTATGGGGATAAAGTCGGTTTATAATCATGCTGACTATCGCCTAATGAGTAAGAGAGCCATTGAGCAGTTGTGTAAGTTTCGTGAAAGAAATCTTTTCCTTAGAGGTATTGTACCACTAATTGGCTATAATACAACCTCCGTATATTATGATAGGGTTGAGCGATTTGCTGGAGAGTCCAAATATCCCTTTAATAAAATGCTGAACTTCGCAATAGACGGTATTACCTCTTTTTCTGTGAAACCGGTGAGGATGATTCTTCTGGTGGGAGTATTGTTTCTATTAATAACTTTAGGTGTATTGGTCTATACCTTACATTCACTCTGGATTGGTCATGTGGTGCCGGGATGGACTTCACTGATGCTTTCTGTCTGGTTTGTGGGAGCTGTCATTTTGATTAGCCTTGGCATTGTGGGCGAATATATCGGGAAAATATATATTGAGGTGAAAGATAGGCCCCGGTATAATATTGAATCTGTTTTATTGAATAATGAAGATACGGAGGAACCGGACACGAAGACTACACACGACTAAGGTAATGGAAGGAATGTTGAAATCAAAAGAAAAGCGATACGAATTTATTCGGTTTTGTGTGGTCGGAGTAGTAGCTTCGGGTTTACATTATGGGGTGTACTATCTGTTGCAAACAAAGATTGATGTAAATGTTGCCTATACAGTGGGATATTTGATTAGCCTGATTTGTAATTTCTTTCTCACTTCGTATCTTACTTTCCATAGTTCACCTTCTATCAGGAAGGCCCTGGGTTTCGGAGGAAGTCATCTGATTAACTATTTGATTCATTTGTCTTTTCTGAACCTCTTTTTGTATTTAGGAATTTCAAAGGTATTGGCTCCTGTTTTAGTTTTGGCTATTGCAGTTCCGATAAATTTTATATTACTTCGTTGGGTTTTTAAGCATAAAAATAAGTAAGTGTATGAAAACTGTTTTGTATTATTTTATTTTTTTCTTTTGGTTTATTGCTTCTTTGTTACCGTTGCGATTTCTCTATATATTCTCTGACTTATTGTATTTTCCACTTTATTATTGTGTTCGTTATCGAAGGAAGATTGTTCGGAAAAATCTGATTGAATCTTTCCCTGAAAAGGAATTGGGAGAGATACAAAGAATAGAGAAAGCATTCTATCATTATTTTTGTGATTATATGGTGGAAACGATTAAGCTGTTTTCTATGAGTGAAGAGCAGATGCGCAGGCGGATGACTTTTGGTGGTGTGGAAAAGATAAATGAAATTATAAAGGATAGAGATTGTGTCGCTTATCTGGGGCACTATTGTAATTGGGAGTGGGTGGCTTCTTTACCTTTACATTTGGATATTGATAAAGACCTTGTGGTAGGACAGATTTATCACCGATTGGAAAGTCCGGCTTTTGATCAGCTATTCCTGCGAATGCGAAGTCGTTTTCGTGCAGTTAATATAGAGATGTTCATGGCTTTACGTCAATTGGTACGTTATAAACAGCAAAAGAAGCGTTTTATCATTGGCTTTATATCCGATCAGTCTCCCAACTGGAATTTTGTGAATATGTGGACTGACTTTCTGAATCATAAGTCCTCATTCTTTGTTGGTGCAGAAGGCATTGCCAAAGCAACCGATGCTGTAGTAGTGTATATAGATGTACAAAGAGTAAGAAGAGGGTATTATCATGCAGAGTTTATCCTGATGACCGATCAACCCAAATCCTTCCCGAATTATGAAATAACGGTTGATTATGCCCGGCGCCTGGAGGCGACTATTCAGCGAGCTCCTCAATATTGGTTGTGGAGTCATAATCGTTGGAAAAGGACCTACGAAGAATATCTGAGAAGAAATCAGAAATAATTATTTTACAGCGAGAGGTAATGTTCCATCATTTGCCGGGTTAATATCTCTTGTCCGAAACGAGCAGCATACTCTGTTCCTTTTTCAACCATTTCCTGTTGTAAGGTGGGATTTGCCATGACTCGATCTATGGCATCGGCAAGTTCCTGTTCGTTTTCGGGATTTATGTAGATGGAATGGTCTCCACCTGCTTCTTCCAGACAAGAACCTGTAGCTCCGATTACAGGAATTTTACTGTTTAATGCTTCCAGAATAGGAATGCCAAATCCCTCAAAAAAACTTGGATAGATAAATAGAGAAGCCATCTGGTAGATAGCAGGGAAATAACGGAATGAAACATTGTGCAACATCAGGAGCCGATTCGACAGTCCGTTCTCCCGGGCATACAGAAGAACGGTATCCGCATAAGGGGTATGTTTTCCTATCGCTACCAAAGGTAAGTCACAAGAGGCTTTTGTAAGGGCCTTAGCTATTAACAACAGATTTTTGCGGCTTTCAATACTTCCCACATATAAAAGATATTTTTCCGGAAGCCCGTACTGTTTGCGTGCTTCTTCTTTCAATCCGGAGTCTGCCGGGTGGAGAAAACTTTCATCACATCCTTGATAAATAACTTTTATTTTTTCTGCCGGAATATCAAAATAGTGTATAATGTCTCTTTTAGTACATTCGCTTACAGCGATAATACTGTTGGCTATCTGGCAGGCCCGGCGAAATTTATAAGTATATATGTTGCGGTCTATATATGAATAAAAGTTAGGATAGCGAAGGAAAATCAAGTCATGAATCGTAACGATACTTTTGATTTCTTTCAACCGTTCGATCCCTAAAGGGAGTTCATTACTAAGCCCGTGGAAAATAGCCGGATGATCGTTTTGCAGCTGTCTTTTGATGCCACTGACACGCCACAATGAAGATAGGCTTTTCCAGATAGCTTTATCGGGATAACAGACAACACAATTCTCTTGCTGTGACAAATTGCCCAATAACTTTGCTTTTCGTTCATTGGGAGTGTATAACAGGTATTTGTTTTCAGGGCAGTAACGGCTTAAACCTTCAATAACAAAGCGGCTGTAATTGCCGAGACCTGTACGGTTTTGTGCTGCTCTTTTGGCATCAAAAGCTATTTTCATTCGTTTTATAATTTCTGGTTTATAGGTTGCAAAGGTAAGTGTTTTTGGGTATTTTAATGGCAGAACCAATTAAATATATTAATTTTGTCGCTGTTATACTTGATATTACACCAATATGAAAAAATCTTTTTCTTTCCTTCCTTATATACGAGTGGTGCTTGCTGCACTGTGTAATCTGGCGCTGTCCTATCTTCTTTTTATGATTTGTCGGTTTGTCTTTTTATGGGTCAATTATTCTTATTATTCAGAACTGACAGGCACCGAATTGATGACTATACTTAAAGGAGGATTGGTTTTTGATACATCTGCTATTGTTTATATCAATGCTTTGTACATCCTTCTGATGTTTTTCCCATTACACTATAAAGAATATAAACGCTATCAGCAAGTGACAAAAGGCGTTTTTGTCTTTACTAATAGTATTGCCTTGATTATGAATCTAATGGATACGGTCTATTTTCAGTTTACCAATCGCCGTACCACTGCTTCCGTTTTCAATGAATTCAGCAATGAGAATAACATAGCGGGTATTATCGGAGTAGAATTGCTGAATCATTGGTATCTGACTTTGCTGGCTGTTGTGTTGATTTATGGCATGTTTAAGCTATACAGAAAGCCTTTTGGAAAATCAGAAAATCTAAATCCGTGGGGGTATTACGGAATACAGTTGGTTTGTCTTGTTGTTGTCATACCTTTTTGCATATTTGGTATGCGTGGCGGTATCGGAGCTGCTGTGCGACCTATTACGGTTAGTAATGCCAACCAATATGTCAATCGTCCCATTGAGACAGGGCTGGTGCTTAATACTCCTTTTGCGATGATACGTACTATTGGTAAAAAGCCGTTTGTAGTACCTGCCTATTATAAAGATGAGGCTGCGATGGAGGCGGTTTATACACCTGTTCATACTCCGGCGGATAGTGTGCAGTTCCGTCCGCTGAATGTGGTGGTATTTATCATGGAGAGTTTCGGAAAGGAATACATTGGTGCTTTAAATAAAGATTTGGATGGGGGAGCTTATAAGGGATATACCCCGTTCCTGGATTCATTGATCTCAGAGAGTCTCACATTTGAATACTCATTTGCCAACGGGCACAAAAGTATTGATGGGATGCCTTCCGTATTGTCCGGTATTCCTATGTTTGTAGAACCTTTTTTCCTGACGCCGGCTTCAATGAATAAAGTATCCGGTATTGGGGGTGAGTTACGTAAAAAGGGATACTATACTGCTTTCTTCCATGGTGCCGAAAATGGTTCAATGGGTTTTGAGGCTTTTTCGCGGGCTACTGGTTTTCAGGATTATTACGGGCGTACAGAATATAATAACGATGACGATTTTGACGGTCGATGGGCTATCTGGGACGAAGAGTTTTTCCAGTTTTTTGCAGATGAACTTTCTTCTTTCCGTCAACCTTTTGCAGCTGCTCTTTTTAGTGCTTCTTCCCATCATCCGTTTGTAATACCCAAACGATATGCGGGTAAGTTTCCCAAAGGGACATTGCCTATTCATCAGTGTATTGGTTATTCGGATTATGCGTTGAAGCGTTTTTTTGAGAAGGCTTCTCATGAACCCTGGTTCAATAATACGTTGTTTGTGATCACGGCCGATCATACGAATCAAACGGAACATCCCGAATATATGACTGAAAGCGGCACATTTGCTGTACCCGTCATTTTCTATCAGCCGGGTAGTACATTGAAAGGGCATATCGATGCTATAGCCCAGCAAATAGATATAATGCCTACTGTATTGGGATATTTGGGATATGACAAGCCTTACATTTCTTTCGGATGTGATTTGCTCGCTACTCCCACCAATCAGACTTCCGCAGTGAATTATATAGGCGGTGTTTATCAATATCATAAAGGTCGTTATTTACTTCAGTTTGATGGTAAAGAGTCCGTTGCACTGTATGACTTTGTTTCAGATCGTTTGCTGGAACATAATTTGTTAGGTACTTTACCCGAAATGCAATCTTCTATGGAATCAGAGTTGAAGGCAATAATTCAGCAATATATGACGAGGATGAATACGGATAAGCTGGTGTGTGAGTAGTGATTATAATTATTGGTAAAACAAGAAGCAATGATGTATAGAATCAATGACTAGTTTGAGAGGAAGTGAAATAGCTTCCTTTTCAGTTCATATGGTCATAGGATTGTAAGATGTCTTTGTTATTGGTTGTTTTGTCAATGATATATTATAATAGGGTGAGATTTAAATTCTTACCATAAAAAAACTTATGTTTTTTAAATTTATCAATCGATATGTATAATTGATTATTTTCTAATTATTACTTGTTGTTTAAAAAATATATATACCTTAGTTCTATTAAAAGAAATGACTTTGATTTGCTTTTTAAATTATAATTTGTGCGTTTTTATAATTTACTTAAAAATACTCATTATGAAAAGAAAATTGTTATTGTTAAGTTGCTTAGTGATCGTATCGTGTACTGAAGAAGTCTCTATAATCAATGATGGTGTAACTGAATTGCCTACTACTACAACTAGGCAAGCTTCAGATGGACTATATGATTTGCTAGGATTTAGCTATGATGTTACAGGAAAATATCTAGATGTAGATGTTGCTAAACGTACTGTGGTAAATATAGAAGGTTTTGTTAATGATTATGCAGATCGATTTTATTATCCAGCAACACATCAAGGTAGTATGTCTGTCTATTCTGGAGCTACTGCGCTTGATTATTTAGAAGAAATAAAGAATAAAAACTCAATATCAAATACTTCTGAAAATGAGATTGAGGGACTTTCTCTCTCTGGTAATATAAAGATTACAAATGAATTGAATTCTAAATATTCATATTCAACAAAATATTCATTTGCTAGAGCTGATGTAGTAAGAAGAGTAAAGCGTCTATATTTGGATGCAACTCCTAGTATGTTACTTCCTTATCTGACATCTTCTTTCAAAGAGAACCTTAAACAGTTATCCCCAGATAAATTTGTAGAAACTTATGGGACACATGTACTTTGCGATATAACGATTGGAGGACGTTTGTCATTTACTTACCGATCAGTGATCAATGCAACGAGTAATACGGCTGAGAAGAAGAGAACTGTTGAAGCAGGTTTGAAATTTAATGTTAGCAAATATGGTGCTGATCTTCAAAGTTCTCATTTATCTGAAGATATACAGACCTGGAATAGTAAAAATTCATCATGGAATTTGTGGATAGAATATGCAGGAGGAACAAATAGTGGGACTGTTATCACTTATACTTCAGAAGACCAGCCTACTCCTACTATTAATATTAGTGCATGGGAGAATTCTGTCACTGTACAGAATGCAGCTTTAGTTGATATTAATTGGGAGAAAGCATATCCAATTTATGAATTTATAACGGATTCATTAAAAAAGAAAGAAATTACAGCAGCAGTGAAGAAATATATTGAAAGTAAAAAAATTGAAGTTGTAGAGTTGGTTCCTATGTATCAATACTTTAATCCCAATACAATTAAATATGCATATTCATTATCACAAAATGATTCATGGTACCCCTTAAATGGTGGTTGGGTGAATCATGGGATTTTATGTTATGTCTCAAAAAAAATGTTGAATGATTTTGTACCCATATATCAATATTTTAATGGCAGAACAGGTATTTACGCATATTCACAAAGTTTAGATGACGGGTGGTATCCAGCGAGCAGTGGTTGGGTAAATCATGGAATACTTTGTTATGCACCTAAATGTGAATTATATGGTACAAAATCATTGTATCAATATTATTTAACGGATATGACATATGCTTATTCTCTTAATCCTAATGATCCTTGGTATATTACTACTAATGGTCGACATTGGATAAACCATGGTGCACTTTGTTGTGTGTTTTGATTTTTTCTGAAATATATTGGTTAAATGATGGGTATATATCTGCATTATACTTAGTTGTTTATGTGGTAATAATGCTGTGAACAGTAGATTTAAATTAGATAATCAGTTTTTTTGTTATAATTAGGGATACTCTTTAAATAAAAAAAAATATAAGGCAACTAGTTCATAACGAGTTAGTTGCCTTTTTTTGTATCTTTAATCATTCCCCCCCCCAAAAAAAACGGTTTGACGGCCAAAACAGGGGTAAACTAAAATAAAAACACATGGTAAAGATACAAAAATCTCAGAAATCGAACCTCGTTTAGGTTTTACTGAGTTCGATATGCTTAAAAAATATCGTCAAAGTTTTGCAACGAGTGAATTAGGTCGCCTCCATGCTCTGTTCCCATTCTCGGAACTGGCCCAACAAATGCATTTGCATGAATCTTCTCTGGGTCGTAAAAGTTATTTTTCTCCTGAAGGTAAAATAGCCTTGATGGTCCTGAAGTCCTATACTAACTTTTCCGATTCACAGTTGATCGAACATCTGAACGGTAATATTCATTACCAGTTATTTTGTGGTGTTCAGATTGATCCGCTTCATCCTCTGACCAATTCTAAAATCGTCAGCGCCATTCGCCAGGAACTTTCCGAGCATCTCGATATTGATTCTCTCCAGCTGATTCTGGCAGCTCACTGGAAACCTTATCTTGAAAATATTCATGTCTGTATGACCGATGCCACCTGTTATGAAAGCTATCTTCGCTTTCCTACTGATGTTAAACTCTTATGGGAAGTATCGTATGGCTTCACCGTCATCTGTGCAAACATTGCCGGACATTACACATACAACGTCCCCGTAACAAGTATCTTGATGTAAGCCGTGCCTACCTTGCTTATAGTAAACTACGTAAACGCAGGAAATCACAGACCCGTATGATTAAACGCAGACTACTTCAGTTATTGGAAAAGTTACTGGACCAGATGAAGCAGCTTCATTCATCCTACAGGAACAGGCTTACACTATCCTCTGATTACCAAAGATGTTTCTCGGTTATACAGACAGTCCTTGAGCAAGGGAAGAATTTATTTGCAGGCAAAAAAGTGTCCAACCGTATCGTGAGTATCGACCGGCATTACCTTC
>PPYE01133725.1_pt1 | contig 14780 bp, 11 predicted proteins | sample 1559881 | NCBI WGS metagenome assembly PPYE01 (sample SAMN08240022, study PRJNA423297) | Human gut metagenome, whole genome shotgun sequencing project.
GCAAATCGGCTTAAAGGTGAACATATTTTAACGATACAAGTAAAACTCGTATTATTATTATAGTTTATATTTGTGATATAGTAATTAATTAAAAACAAAGAATTATGCCTATTTTTGATAGTTTTGGTTTTAATGGTGAAACATCTAATGGTGATGGAAAACCTACTGACGACATTACAGACCTTGATACAGGTAAAACAGGGCAGTTAGATGCTAATGGTAATCCTATTGATGATATTACTAATAATGGTAATGGAGATGAGAATAGTGATTCTAATGCTAATAAAGATAACCAATCTTCATCCTCCACGGGGGGTAAGCCTAATGACAAAGCGAATGACGCTGATGCTGAACATGGCTTAGAAGAAGGTACTATTATCGAAGATGGAGATAATAAATATACTGTTGATAAAGACGGTAATCTTATTGACGATAAAGGTAATATCTTTAAAGCTAAAAATGAAGTTGCTGCTTATCTTAAAGAATTTGAAGTAGAAGATACTAAAGAAGAAAATACTATTGATGTTAAATCAATTCAAGAACTTGTAGGTGTTTCCGTTACTTCAGAAGATGGTAAACCAGTTGCTTTTGATAATACTCCTCAAGGAGTTGCAAGTTATATTCAATCCGTTATTGATTTAAAACGTGACGAATTTGCTCAAGCTGGTGTTAATAAGTTATTTGAAGATTATCCTATCGTTGGTGATTTTCTTAATTATTATGTTGCAAATGGTAATTCATTTGAAGGCTTTGGTGAACTTCGAGATAGAAGCGGTATTGAAGTAGATGAAAATAATGTAAGTCAACAAGAAGCTATTGTTCGTGAGGCGTTTAAGGAATTTAATCGTCGTGGTAATGTTGATAAGTATATTCAATATCTTAAAGATAGTAATGAACTTTTCAATGTTGCTAAAGAAGAACTTGAAGCTCTCCAGAAAGCTGATAACGAAATGCGTGAAGCTAATGCTAAAGAAGCTATGCTAGTTAAAGCAGAAGAAGAGAAACAACTTGTGGAATTTTGGAATGGAGTTAAAGAATGTATTGATAAACGACAAATTGCTGGTTATCGTATTCCTGAAACTGTTATTATTGAACGTAATGGAAAACAAATTTCTACTACTCCAGAAGATTTCTTCAATTATGTTTATCAAGTTGATGATGAAGGACTTTCTCGTTATGAAAATGATTTAATGAAGTTATCTCCTGCTGAAAGACGCGATGAAGAACTGCTTAAGGCTTGGCTTAAATATACAGGTAAAGGTTATGATAGTTTGATAGAAATGGCTGTTTCTGATAAAGAAGCTAAAAAGTTGAAACTTACTGCTAGTCAACGTAAATCTACAAAAGGAACTATTAAAATAACTAAACCTGACAGTAAAAAAGACGTTCTGAAAGATGAGCGTTTTGGTTATTAATATAATAGTAAATTTGTAGATGAAAACATTACGTGTTATTGGACAAACTCGTTATGAAGATAGAGGTTATTCTAATGAAGAATCAATTGCTTATCTTCAGCTTCAAAAGCCAGAAGAAATTAATAGTTTTCTGACTTATAATTATGGTATGGATGATGACCGTTTTCCTTTAAGTTTTATTACTGAAGGTCAAGGTAGTCGTGGTATTAAAGATGTTGCTACTGTACAATGGACTTGGAAAACTATGGGTCGTATGAAGTTTACAGACTTTGTAACTTACTTTAATCCTGGTGTTGCTAAACCCGGTCAAAATGGTATTGAATTTGAAGTTCATTTCTCTACTCATTGGTTTATTGAACAACATGGTCTTACTGCTCCCGATGGCGTTACTCAAGTTCGTATTCAGAAAGACTTAGGTGAATCTGCTTATGGTTATGCTTATCTTTTGAAACTTATTTCTCCCAATCCTGATGCTTATGTTGACCCTCAATGGTTGGCTAAAGGTATGTATTGGGCAATGAGTGCTCCTACTGTTTCTGAATCTTATTCTAAAGGTAACAGAAGTAATACTATGGGTCCTGCTGGAATGACTTCTCAACTTGAGTTTTATCGTTATTCTAAAGAAATAGCTGGTAATCTTGCTAATGTTGTTACTCAATATCAATTCCAAAATGATAATGGTGGTACTTCTAATCTTTGGATTAACGAAGAGATGCGACAGTTCAACTTGCACATGAGAGTAATGAACGAAGAACGTTTGTGGAAGTCTGAATATAACCGTTTACCTGATGGTACTATTCCTTTGAAAGACCATGATAATGGTAAACCTATTCCTCGTACTGCTGGTATGTTAGAAATTTGTCGTGAATCTAACTACGATACTTATGGTGAAGTTCTGACTATTAACAAACTTGAACGTACAATCGGTGATGTTCTTGACCGTGATACTCAAGATGGCGATAAGAATGTAGCTCTTATGGGTGGCAAAGGATTTATTCGTGACTTTGAAATGGCTATCAGAACTGATGCTAAAGAAAACGGATTTATTACTCCTCTTGGTGAAAAGATGATTCAAGATAATGGTGATGGTCTTTCTTATGGACGTTACTTTAATAAGTATAAAACTCCAGATGGATATACTATTACTGTTATTCATAATGCTTATTTCGATAAGGGTACTGATGCTGAAGCTGCTAAGCAAAATGGTATGATTCATCCTACTACTGGCTTGCCTATTACTTCTCATCAAGCTGCTTTAATTGATATGAGTAATTATAAAGGTAATCAGAATGTTCGTATAGTACGTCAAAAAGGACAGGCTTATAAAGCTAAAGTTATCGAAGGTATGACTGATATTCCTGCTTGCTGGGGATTGCCTAATACTAATCATGCAGCTACTGAAATTGATATGGCTCGTTATGAAGTTAAAGGCTCTATTGGTTTGCAGGTAGATAATACCACTAAGATGTTCTTATTGAAATGTGTATTATAATCATTTAAAAGAAGCTATTTAAGATATGGATTTTAACAAAGTAAATGAAGCTAATAAAGCAGGAGAAAATACTCCTGCTGCTTCTAATATAAATACAGATAAACAGGTTATACCCCCCGTAGAGGATGGAGTAGATAAACAGCCTGCTAATACAGTAGGATTTAGAGATGAAAGTCTTGATGAACCTTATACTGAAAAACGAACTATTACTATTAATTTAGTTACTAATTATTCATTATATCGTAGAGTTAATGATAAAACATTACCTAAACGAATGGATAAGATTGGTAGTTGTGTTCGTAGTTCTCGTACTCTTTCTTCTAATAAAGGTGAGATTGAATCTTATTTTCCTGCTTTAATTGGTCTTGCTCCTAATAATGAAAACTTTATTTCACGGGTTAAGGCTTATCTTAATAATATTAGTGTTTCAGTTGATGAACTAGGTAAGACTTTTGATATTTCTTTCTTTTGGAATCGTAAACGAGATTATCTTCGTTTTAGAGCCGAAGAAGAAGCTATTGAAACTGCTTATATGAATAGTGACCGTAAAGGAGTTAAAGAACTTAAAGAAGCTCTTGAAGCTAAGATTACTAAGTTAAATCTTCTTGAAAGTGAAAAGTATAAATATGGTTATCCTATTGTTCTTGATGATTATCTAATTTATCGTCATTGTTTATTATATAAAGATGTAGCTAAAGATATTGCTCTTATTAATTCTGACCCATCTATTAGATTTTATTTTAAAGATGACCAAAGAGAAGCTGAGCGTCTTGCTAAACATCGTCAGGAAATTAATTCTGCTAAAGGTAATTATGTTAAACTTCTCACGAATAGTGATTTGTTTGATGCTGTATTTATTCAATACTGTGTTGCCAATAATATTAATATTCCTAACGGTATGGCTATGGATATTGTTGATAAACAAACTCATCTTGATAAATTTAGTACAAATGAACCTGCTAAGTTTAATAAACTTTGCAATGATAAAGATATTACTATTAAATCTTTAATTGAAGTTCTTATTTCTCGTGGAGAATTTATCAGAGCAATTCATAATCAGAATATTACTACTCCTGATGGTGAGTTCATTGGTGCTAATGTTAAGGAAGCTGTTACATGGTTTAAAAATCCTACTAATAGTGCTCTTGTTAGTGCTTATAAAAATAAACTTAAAAACATTTGATTATGAACATTGGGGAGATGCACGTGACGTTCAGAGAACTGGCACAACAGATGGGTATGCAGACCGTTCGTGCTATTCTCATGGAAGATATAGATATTTGTCTTAATGCTGCTATAATTGAAAAAGCTAGAAATGTAATAGTAGAAAACGTCGGACCTGTTCCTTATAATGATAAGGTTGCTCGACAAAATGCTTCTATTAGTCCTGTTAATGCTCTTAGAACTTTATACACAGCGGGTACTGTTAACGGCGGAGATATTACAGGTGGTGGAACAGAAGTTGACCCTTATAAAATTAACATTGATAGCGACGGAATAATGCTATATACAGGCTTTCAAGTTAGTTATAATGGCAAGACAATTTATGATTGCAGAATTATTGAAGCTGAAGATTTAGGTCAAACGCTAAGAGATTTTTGTAATCGTGCTGCGAAAGATGCTCCGATAGTTACTATATTTGGAGATGAATCTGGTATTAATGTTGATATATATACTGGACGTAATAATACAGTTAAACCTCAATTAGTTAAATATCTTTATATCAAAGAACCTGCTAAAGTTAAGTTTGATGAAGATAGAGAAGAAGATTGGGTTAATTGTGATTTACCTCCTTATTTACATATGGAAATAGTTATGCGTGCAGTACAGATTTATCTTGCTAGTATTGGTGCTACTTCTAATGGAGCTGATAAACAAAGTTAAACTCTAAATTAAATTAAAAATGAGACAGTTTTTGTTAGCGGGCAATGTCGCTTATGGAGAGAGCTTACCTCTTGCTGCTGGAGCGGTTGCTTTTACTTATTTAAAGCAAGTGTTACTGATGCTAAAATTACTTTAATTGCTAAGTCTAGAGGTATTGATTATGAAATTTTTGGTGCTGATGAATTAGTTGGTATAGCTGTTACAGTTATAACTCACGGTTTACCTGCTTATGGTGACGCTGCTTATATTACTGATTTAGCTAATAAAGCTGCTGCTGATGCAGGTATCGAATATACTTACCGTGATACTTATACTGAACTGTATCCTACATATCCGCTTAATCCTTTGAAACAACCTGATAGTGCAGATGCTGGATATACTATCTTTACGCTTCGTTTTGCTGTTCCACGTGAAATGAAAACTAGAGATGAAGTTGTTCATCAGATTGTACAAATAGCATTTCCTACTAAAGCTACTGCTATTGCAACTGTTGAAACTATCCTTAAAGCTATTGCTACTGAAGAAAAAGCATAACCTATTACCCGACTCGATTAGGTAAATATTAGGTAATATTAATCGAATAGGGGCTATTGGTATTAGCATTAGTGTTGATACTGATAGTCCCTATTCTTGTATCTATAAAAATGGAATTAATTCAAAATGCCTTTGAACAAGGTCTTATTCCCGGTATTGTTATTGTTATTTATCTTATAATTAATAAGATAATTGATAATAACAAAAGAAATCCTTTAGACGATATTGCCAAACTTCTTAATATAGTTACTAGAGATATTATTGAAAAAGATAGAGAAAAATCTAAAGCTGTTATTTCTATTACTATGGTTAATGCAGCTTCGGAATGTGCAAAGTTTGCTGCTTCAACTATTATTACTAATAATATTGATAATAATCGTGACCAAATAGAATATAACGCTAGACATTTAGTTAATAGTGTTTATTATGATGCTTATTCTAAACTTAATATGTATCGTGGTGATGAAGATTATCTTAGTCATTATATGAAAGAAGAATGGAAAGAAGATATTTATAGTGATATTATAAATATTGTCTATAATAAAAATCTTGATTCTAATCAACGTATTCTTGCGTTTAATAAACGTATTGATATTAGAGTTAATGATTATACTGCTTATATTATTAATAAGGCATTTAAATAAGATGATATTATGATAAGAGGTTATATTAGTAATCCAAAACAGCTATCGAAAGAGATGCAATTGCGCATTGCAAGCATGGCTGAAAAACAGGTGAGAATAGCAGAATTAGGCTTCCCATTGGACGAAAAAAATTGGTGCAAACTAACACAAGGACAAATTTTGATTCAAGCACTAGAAGCCTTAGAATTGCTTTCTGATGAGCAACAAAAATCAATTATTAATTCATACAATAACTTGATGTTAGAATGAGTGAACAAATAGATGATAATTATGTTAATGGTGTCTATGTAAAAGCTGATGGAACTGAACAAGTTGAAATTAATCCTCAATATGTTTATATGACTATTCCTAGCAAATATGTTTGTGTTTATCATAAACTATTAGTTCTTATGGCACAATATGGACTTGATATGCTTAATGATTGTTCTGCTACTTGTAAAGGTAATAATAAAAATATTGTTACTTGTTGGAATATGTTTCAATCTGCTATGGCGGCATATCAACTTGGTCAAGATAAACTTGCTGAAACTCTTCTTAAATATATTAAAGGTCAACTTAATATTATTTATGAAGGTAGTGAACAAGTTCAGTATAGTGGTTCTATTACGCTTCCTGTTGATGAAGAAGGTAAAATTCATGCAATAGTTAGTTGTGGAGATGCTCCTAAATTTTATGTTGACCCTGAAACTGGTAAACTTTGGGAGAAACGAGAAGAAGGTAAAGAATATAATGAAACTTATAGTCTTAGTAATGTTGATTATGATAATGAATAATGTGAATGTGTTCCATCCTCTACGGGGGGTCTACACTATGAATTTAGTAAACCTAGAGAATGTATGAAAACAATAGAAGAAGAACTTGGTAAAGTTAGTCTTACTTGTAATGGTCAATGGAATGATAGACCTTATGAAAGACTATGTATAGTTCATGACGGTTTCTATGCTAGCTATATATCTCGTAAAGCTGTTCCTGCTGGTATTCCTTTATCTAATGAAGAGTATTGGCAACCTATTGCTAAACTTCGAGAAGATTTAGTTATTGATTATGAAACCTTTAAGAAAGAAATACTTGAACTTATTGCTGTTGTTCAAAGAGGGCTTAAAGCTGCTAGAATTGTAGTATCTACAATGGAAGATAGAGATGCTCTTACTTGGGAACAGATTGGGGTAGGTTGTGAAGTTTATGTTATTGAAACTAAAAAGAGTTATATACTTGATGAAATAACTCCTGTTACTAATGCAAAGAAATGGCATCTTGAAGCTGATTCTGAAATTGGTTCTAAATTTGTAGAATCATTTAGTGGTATGTTTCCAAGAGCCATTGCTGAACGTGCAGTTGCTGATGAATTTGGTATTAATATTCAAGATAATTATCTTCGTCGTAATGTTGTAGTTAATTATATGGCTCATGTACTTAAACAGTATTTTGAAGATAATGCTGTTCAAATACTTGAAGGTCAGATTACTCCTGAAATGCTTAGTGAATCTGTTAAACAAATGTTTACTGCTTCACAGATTACTAATGCTGCTGATGAAGAAGATTTAACAGTTGTTGATAATCTTCTTAAATTTGCAGATAAAGACTATAATACAAATGATTATAGTGGAAAGGCTCGTAAATATCTTCGTAAGAATATGATTAGCGGTGTTAATACTCTTACTCAAGATATGATTAACGAGCCTAATACTATTTATATACTTCAATATGATTATTGTTTAGCTGGACAAACTATTGAACTTCCAGATAATAGTATTATTCTTTGGAGAGGTGGTAGAATGTATGATGGTGCAGTTAAATTAAATCAATGTAGACTTCTTAGTAATTATCGTCAAGAAGATATGTTTGATAAAGAAAGTATATCTCTTGATGGAAATTGGGCTACTGGTCAAATACTTTATCATCCTCTTGATTTAGGTGAAGATAATAAACAAGTTGAAATTGTTGGTTGGGGTGGTTCTTATACTAATGATTTTTATTGGTTTTGGGATGGTGAAAAATGGGTAAGTATGGGTTTTGATTTATCTGTATATCTTACTCGTGCTGAATTTGAAGCTTTCTTAGAGAAGTTAAGAGAAGAGATGGAAAAGTTTTATGCTTGGCTTCTTGCAGAACTTAAAAAGATTAATGACCATCTTGAAATTCATGATAATCAAATATCTCAATTACAACAAAATATTGTTGATATTAATACTAGAATTGATAATCTTATTACTGAATATAATGCTAAATTTGAAGATATTTATAATAAGATTGGAGATTTAAATAGTAGTATAGAAGGTAGTATTAATAATCTTGAGCAATATATTAATAATAAGATTGAAGAAATTCTTAATAAAATAAATCAAAATGGTAGTAATATCAGTAATGAGTATAAACAATATTTTGAAAGTAATTATGTATCAATGTTTAAAAATAAGATTAGACCGGGTACTAATATTACTTTTGTTGAAAATGATGATGGTACTATTACTATTAATGCTGCTGGTGGAGGTTCTGGCGGAGATGGATTAACCGAAGAAGAAGTACGTAATATTATTAATTCTATACTTAATAATTATTATACTAAGCAAGAAATTAATGATATTATTGCTGGTCTTGAAGGAGGTGGTGGCTCTGGTGGAGATGGCACTCATAATGTCATGTCTGTTACTCAACTTGGCGAAGCTAGAACTGGTAAATATCTTGTTATGAATAAATTTGCAGACAGTGAAACTAAACCTAGTAGACTTGATGTAGATTTTAATTCTCTCTATACTGATATTAAAAATAAATTAGTTGGAGAAGGATTTGGGCAAGGTGGTGGAAGTGGACAAGGTGGTGGAGTTGCTGCTAGTCAAATTCAAACTTGGATTGCTGCCGTTGTTCCTATTGGTTCTATTATGCTTTGGGATACTTCAACTCCTCCTAATGGTTGGGAAGTTTATACTGCTGCACAAGGGCGTTTTGTTATGGGTTATATACCTAACGGTATTAATATTTATAATAATCCTAAACAAGGAAATCTTGATTGGAAAACAGTTCTTGAAAATATTAAAGATACATATGACCCTGCTGCTCCCGGTCGTAATGTAAGTGCATATACGTTTTATATTGGTGGTACTGATTTACCTCTTCATCAACATGCTGTTGCTGTTGGTAAAACTAAATCCGGTGATAATAACCATCAAGTTATAGCACCTAGTAACTGGAGATTTATATCAGGTGATTTAGAAGGTGATGTTAAAAAGGGTTATCCTTATGGTACTGATAAAAATAGACTTGATAATCTTGGCATTAATCGTTCTATTCATATACTAGATAAGTATTGTGAAGAAAATGATACTAGATATAATATATATCCTTTAACTGTTATACAAGCTGTATTTGATGGTTTAACTGGTACTAGACTTGATAGAATACTTGCTGCTTGTAATAGTGTTTATTTAACTTGGGAAGGTACTTTTGCTGATACTGTTAATAAACTTGATAAAATTTATCGTCGTAAAGGATATATTATTACTTATCGTGACGCAACTAATATTAATTGGACACAACGATATAATAGTGATGATATTAGTGATGTTGCTTGGACTAATCCTGCTAATTGGGAAGGATGGTCTTTTGATACTGTTATTAAAGATTTAGCAGAAGCACTTGAAGAGATATTTACTAATATAGGTGATTATAAAGACTTTCTTGATATTATTACTAGTTTTATTAATGATTTTGTTATTAATGTGTTTAATAATATTAATAATTATCCTAAACTAGTTGAAATTATTAAGAATAGTACAGTTGAAAGTTTGCCTATTATTATTAAAGATATATTTAATAATATTAATGAATATCCTGAGCTTAAAGAGATATTTAATCAATACATTAAACAATGGACTGAATCTATCTTTAATAATATTTCTTCTTATCCTGCTCTTAATCAGTTTATAACTAATGCTATTAATGCTCATGTAGAAACTACTATTGGCAACATATTTAATAATATTGATAATTATCCTGCAATTAAGAATCTTATTATTACTAATACTGTTAATAAAGTAGTTGATATATTTAAGAATATTGGTCAATATCCAGAATTACAAGAAGCTATACAGAATAATATTAATGAACGTGTTGATTATATATTTAATAATATTAATAATTATCCTGAACTTATTGGTATTCTTTCTGATTTAGTTTGTAATTGTGTTAAGAATATATTTGCTAATATTAATAATTATCCAGCTCTTGTTACTTGTATTAATAATGCTGTAAATAGTAGAGTTGATTATATTTTCAATAATATTGATAGATTTCCTATTCTTAAGAATCTTATTGAAACTAAAGTAGAAGCTAGAGTTACTTATATATTTGAACATATTAATAATTTTACTGAACTACTTAATGTTATTAAAGGTAATATAGAAAATATCTTTGATAATATTGATAATCATCCTAACCTTAAAGTTGTTATTGAGAATAAAGTTGAATCTACAGTTGAACATATCCTTAATAATATAGATAATTATCCTATTATTAAAGAGAAGATTATTCAATTCTGTAATGAAGCTATTGAAGCTAAACGTGGTGTAGCAAATGGTATTGCTAGTCTTGATGGAGATGGTAAAGTTCCAGCAAGTCAATTACCTAGTTATGTCGATGATGTTCTTGAAGGATATTATGTTGACGAAACTCATTTTGCTGAAAAGTATATAGAAGATGCTCCTGTATATTATACTCCTGAAAAAGGTAAGATTTATGTTGATATAAGTGAAAGTACTGATTATAGTGGTAAGACCTATCGTTGGTCTGGAACTAAATATTCAGTTATATCTGAAACTTTAGCTTTAGGTGAAGTTACAGGTACTGCATATGATGGCGGTAAAGGTAAAAAAACTACTGATATTGTTAATAGTTTATCTAATGAATTTATTATTAGACTAGATAGAGTTGACCAAACAATAGAAGGACTTAAAATTATATATAGTAAATCTGTTAAAAGTAATAATATAAATTTATATATTGATAAAACTCCTTTTGGTCTTGCTTTAAATAATGCTAGTAAAACTGCTAATGGTAGTATGTCATCTGCTGATAAAATTAAACTTGATGAAACTTTACCTAATCAAATTACTGAACTTAGTAATAATGTTTATACTAAAGAAGAAATTAATAATAAGTTTGATAATGTACCAACAGTAGAAAATACTTATACTAAAGCTGAAGTTGATAAAGCTATTGCTAATGCTATTAAAGCTTTAATTCCTTCTGGTTATGAACTTGTTATTAAAAAGAAAACAACTTAATATTAATCATGGTGGTACTGAATAAGTGCCACCATTTAAAGTTTATAAAGTTATGCAAGATATTAATCAACAATTATATGAAAGAAAACATACTCCTGAAGAATTTATTCCTGTTTATGGTGTAGTTGTGCTACAATTACTTATTTTTCTGCTGGTGGAATTAATAAAATTGATTTAAGTTGGGATAAAGGTATAGCTAGAGTTGGTGGTGAAGAAACTAAAAGTATTAATACTTTTGTAGCTATAAATAGTAATCAAATCATTCAATCTTATGATATTGGAAGTATTACTATATTATTAACAAATAGTGGTAGTAAAGAAGAAGTATTGGCTGCTATTAATTCTATTTTTACTAATTTTGCTGGATTTGTTACAGCTATTGGTAAACCTAATTCTGTATTTCATAATGGTAAATATGGTAAATTTAATGTTAGATATACAGATAACATTATAATTATTCAATGGAGTAATAGTAATGCAATTCATCATGTTGCTTTATCCGAAGATGGTTCTTATGTTTATAATACTATTCAAATAGTTGACCAAACTCTTTATAGATTATCTAAACTTACTATTGAACCAATAGTTAATCCTAAAATATGGATTGGTACTGCTACTCAATATGCAGCTATTGCTCAAAAAGATAACAATACTACTTATATAGTTAAATCAGATGCTTAAGTTATGGCTATATATCAAGGAGATATTGGAATACATGATATTAAACTTGGTAGTATAGATGTATTTGAAATATATCAAGGTTCTAAACTTGTTTATCCAGAGAATACTGAAATTACTATTACGTTTAAATTAAATGTTTCTGGAACTGTTACTATTAATGGTTATACTCCTGTTATAAGTGAAAACAATACTAAATTTGTATTTACTATTCCTGTTAAGACTGATTATACTGCTAATATTACTGCTGAACATTATAAATCTCAAACTATTAGTGGTAACAGTAGTTATTTACCTATAACTCATAATGTAGAATTAGAATGGGAACAAAGATTTATTTCTTATACTGTTACTTTTCCTACTGATGGAGTTAAAGTTTTATTTGATGGAATAGAAAAAGGAGTTATAACTAATGGTAAATTAGTTGTATTAATTGATGATACAGAAGCTAAAGATAGTTATACTGTTACATTTGAAGGTAGTAAAACTAGTATATATGATACTAGTACATTAACAGTAGTTGATAGTAGTATAGCTAATACTGGCGGAAGTTATGATTTAAAACTTCCTACTAGTTCTGTTAAGAGTGGATATAAGAGAACTGACTATGCATCCTCCACGGGGAGTATAACTAAGGGTTCTACTTATGCTGGAACTTGGATTGAAACTGTTGTTAATCTTACTGCTAGTTTTACTAGTTCTACTACTTTAGGTAGTATAAGTAATAATGTATTAACTATACCTAATAATGAATCTACTAATACTAAAAATGGTACTTTAACTGTTATATTTACTTTAGAAAATAAACAAACTAAAGAAGTTAGTGCTGCTTTAAATCAAGCTGCTGGTACTAAAGTTTATACTGATTGGATATTAGATTTACAAACTGATGGAACTAGTGTTGAAGCTAAAGGTGGCACTAGAACAGTTACAGCTAATATTGCTCGTAGAACTTATAGATGGAATAACACTGGTACTGTTTATAGTGAAACTGCTACTCCTACTCTTAGTATTAGTGGTAGTGCTAGTCTTAGTGGAAATCAAATAAAATTTACATCAAATGAAAGCGTTTCAGCCCGTTCAGCAACACTTACAGCTAGTCATGTAGGATTGTCTAAAACGGTTACGATAACGCAACAAGCAGGCGCAAAAGTGTATTCAGCGTGGTCTGCATGGGCTGTTTCTATTTCGGCAAGTACGCAAACGATAGGTGCAAGTGGTGGGTCATCTACAATAACTACTAGTGCTAGTCGTTCTCGTACTTGGACTTGGAATGGAGTTGGTACTATACATACTGATACAGAAACTGCTACACCTACACTTAGTGGTAGTGCTGGCGGATTTACTTTAAGCGGTAAAACTGTTACTGCTAGTAATAATACTACAACAAATAGTCGTAGTATAACTATTACTGCTACTAGCAATAGTGTTTCTAAATCTATTACTATAACACAATCTGCTGGTGCTAAAGTTTATGGTAATTGGTCTGCTTGGACAATTAATATTAGTGCCGATAAAACTAGTATTGGAGCAACAGGTGGAACAGCTACTATATCAACTAGTGCTAGTAGAACTAGAAGTTATACATGGAATGGTGTTGCCGGTTCTGGTGGTACAGAAACTGGAAATGGAAGTCCTGCATTAAGTAAAGTTAGTGGTGATGGTAGTTGGGCTAATCCTAAAGTTACTTATGGAAATAATACTAGTACAAGTGGTAAATCAACTGTTATTCGTGCCACTATTGATTCAACTACTAAAGATATAACTATTAGTCAATCTGCTGGGGCTAAACAATATAGTGCTTGGTCTACATGGACAGTTAATATTTCTAATAGTGGAAATGTTACTGCTAGTGGAGGTAGTTCAAATATAACTACTTCTGCAAGTAGAACAAGAACTTGGACATGGAACGGAGTTAGTGGAAGTGGTGGAACTGAAACAGGAACTGGAACTCCTACTCTTAGTAAAGTTAGTGGTGCTGGTTCTTTTGCTAGTAATAAAGTAACTTATGATAATAATACTTCTACAAGTGCTAGAAGTACAGTTATTAGAGCTACAATGGATTCTGTAACTAAAGATACTATTGTAACTCAAAATGCTGGTTCTAAAACTTATAGTAGTTGGGGAGCATGGTCTATTAGTTTAAGTGCTAATGTAACAACTATTGCTGCTGCTGGTGGAAATGCTACATTATCTACTTCTGCTACTAGAAGTCGTACTTGGCAATGGAATGGTACAGGAACAACTTATACTGAAAATGCTAGTGGTTCTCCAACACTAAGTAAAGTTAATGGCTCTGCTTCATTAAGTGGTTCTACTGTTAATTATGGTAATAATACTTCTACTAGTTCTCGTAGTTCTGTATTTAGAGCAACGATAGATAGTACAACTAAAGATATTACTATTAATCAATCTGCTGGTAGTAAATCATATGGTAGTTGGTCTAGTTGGTCTGTATATTGTAGTGCTAGTAGTTATACTGTTGCGGCATCAGGCGGTTCTGTTACTATTTATTATGGTGCTTCTCGTTCTCGTACTTGGACTTGGAATGGAGTTGCAGGTTCAGGTGGAACTGAAACAGAAAATGCTACTCCAAGTCTTAGTGCAGGAAGTGGTGGTGGAATTTTAAGTGGTAGTACTTTAAGTTATAGTAATAATACTAGTACAAGTGTTAGAAGAACTAGAGTTACTGCAAATTATAATGGTGCTATTGATTTTTGCGATATTGAACAAAGAGCAGGTAGTAAAGTTTATGGTAATTGGTCTGGATGGTCAGTAAGTATATCTGCTAGTCCTACTAATATTGCTGCTGCTGGAGGTAGTTCTACTATTACTTGTAGTGCTGTTCGTAGTA
>PPYE01171250.1_pt1 | contig 14774 bp, 8 predicted proteins | sample 1559881 | NCBI WGS metagenome assembly PPYE01 (sample SAMN08240022, study PRJNA423297) | Human gut metagenome, whole genome shotgun sequencing project.
GGATTGGCCGAACTGAACAAAGTGGTGGCGATACGTGGATTGCTGACAGAATATTGAATAGCCAGTTTCTCTATAGGATAATTTTTGGACAGGCAATGTTGAACAGCTTTCCGACAGGCTTCTACCAGTGATTGGGGGGCCGGATGCCATGCAGGAACCCCACGTTGGGAGAGTAAGCCCATTGAAAGGGGGGAGGCATTGATAATGCCGATATTCTTTGATTCAAAATAATCCAGATAATCAGTCAGTTTCTCGTCATTCAGACAATAATGGCAGAAGTTAAGTACGCTTTCTACTGTTCCCGGTTCCGAGTGATCAATGATCCATTTTAAGTTTTCTAATTGCAAGTCTGTGATACCTACATGTCCTACAATACCTTTCTTTTTAAGTTCTACCAGTGCAGGTAATGTTTCGTTGACTACCTGATTCATGTCTGAAAACTCTACATCGTGTACATTAATCAGATCGATATATTCAATGTGGAGTCTGTCCAAGCTTTCATACACACTTTCCGTTGCACGTTTTCCGGAATAATCCCATGTGTTGACTCCATCTTTTCCATAGCGTCCCACTTTGGTAGAGAGATAATATTTGTCACGTGGTATTTCTTTCAATGCTTTGCCTAATACGGTTTCGGCCTTGTAGTGCCCGTAGTAGGGAGATACATCAATAAAATTCATTCCATTCTCTACTGCTGTGTAAACAGCTTTGATACCCTCTGCTTCGCGGATATCATGAAAAACTCCTCCTAATGAAGATGCGCCGAAACTAAGATTGGAAACCCGCATACCGGTTTTCCCGATTTCATTGTAATTCATAGCTCTATTTATTTTTAGATTTATTTCCGGCATCAAAAATAGAGGAATAACCTTTAGGTATATGGTGGAAGAGGTTGAAAAAAGTACGTAAACCTTTGCGTAAAAATAATAAGACGGTTACTTTTTATATAGTTCTCTATATTGCTGTGGAGTAACGTCTGTGATTTTTTTGAATAGGCGGTTGAAATAAGAATGGTCTTCATAAGCAAGGAGATAAGCTATGTTTTTTACGGGAATATCCTCTGTAATCAGAATTAATTGGGCTTTCTCTATTTTTTTCTGATTAATATATTGTAGCGGTGTGGTACCGACTTCTTTTTTGAAAAGACGGATAAAATGATCTTTTGAGAGGCATGAGATTGCTGCCAATGAGTCTATATCTACTGTTTTATAGATATTTTTTCGGATGTGGGACAAAACTTTTTGGATACGGTTATCGTTGACTTCCACTTTAGGTTTGGCGTCTTTTAAAAAGCGGGCAATAAGTTGATATACTATACCTCTGGATTCGACTTTGTCACAGAAGGTACGCTGTTTATTTTTAATGATGTTTCTGATTAATGTGGGGTTGTTGTCATAGCTTGTCGGGTCGGATTGAGGAAGCTGCATGGTAGGATTTATTTCACATAACCTTTTAATAAGTGGTAATTCCAGGTTGCCCGCAGGTATTTCTATCGGGAAATTCCAATCTTCCAGAATGCCGGATTCCGATTGATGGTCTTCATATATATGGAGATAATAATGAGTGAAATGAGAATTGCACTGATAACTATGGGTAGTGAATGATGGCACCAGATATAGATGATGTGGTTTTAGTTCCTGCATTCCATCGGGAAATATTATTTGGGCGGTTCCTTCCATTATATAATAGAGTCGGGTAAAAGGGCTGCTTACGTTTTTCCAGTTCCAGTCTGCATTGTGAATGGCTAGTCCTACATTTAATATAAGTAAATGTAATTGGTCGATTGATTGTGTCATATTCCTTAAGGTATTAGAATGAAAGATTCAGTTTCGTACAAAGTAAGCAAAAGTATATATATAATCCAATGGGAAATCGATATTTTCATATCAAATCACCTGTTTTGGTATTTGTTTTTGAATTATTTCAGGTAAAAGTCGATATTATCCTACATAATGGCGCATTTGGATAATATAAATTGGTTTCAACTCTGTATATTTGCACTATTGATAATTGGACGGGAGTTTTGCAGGCTCAGACTTACCAGGTACCTGTTTCAGAGAAAAATGAAAAAATGCAGGAGGGAGAGTTCGAACCTACTTGGGAATCATTGCAGAACTATAAAGTTCCTGAATGGTTTAGAAATGCCAAATTTGGTATTTGGGCACATTGGGGACCGCAATGTGTGGAAGGGTCCGGCGACTGGATGGCGCGTTCTCTCTATTTGGAAGGTTCGCGCGAGTATAAGCACCATGTGGAACATTATGGCCATCCCTCTGAAGTGGGCTTCAAGGATATATTGCCTTTGTTTAAAGCCGAGAAATGGGATCCGGACAAATTGGTTTCCTTTTATAAGAAGATTGGTGCCCAGTATTTCTTTGCTTTAGGTAATCACCATGATAATTATGATTTATGGGATAGCCAATATCAGGAATGGAATTCCGTGAATATAGGCCCTAAGAAGGATATATTGGCGGGCTGGGCTGAAGCAGCTAAGAAAAACGGTCTTCCATTTGGTATCAGTTTTCATGCGGACCATGCGTGGAGCTGGTATGAACCGGCTCAACGATACGACCGTCATGGCGAGAAGGCAGGTGTACCCTACGATGGATGTTTGACTAAAGAAGATGGTAAGGGTAAGTGGTGGGAAGGCTACGATCCTCAAAAACTTTATGCACAGAATCATCCGTTAAGCGCTGGAAGTTGGGCTGACGGTATGATTCACCGTCAATGGGCATGGGGAAATGGTGTTTGTATTCCTACTCAAGAATATGTGACAAACTTTTATGATCGTACAGTCGATGCAATAAACCGTTATAATCCCGATTTGATTTATTTTGATGTGACTGGTGTACCGTTTTATCCTATCAGTGATGCGGGTTTGAAGATTGCCGCACATTTTTATAATCACAACATGGTTGTTCGTAAGGGGGATTTCAGTGCTGTTATGTTTGGTAAAATTCTTACCGATGAGCAACGTAAAGCTTTGGTATGGGATGTGGAAAGGGGATCTCCCAATAGTATTTATGAAGAGCCATGGCAGACTTGTTCTTGTTTAGGCGGTTGGCATTATGATACCAGATTGGCGGAGAACGGCTGGTATAAAAGTGCTTCCGATGTAGTGAAACTATTAGTGGATGTGGTCAGTAAGAACGGTAATTTGTTGCTTAGTGTTCCTCTTCGGGCTGACGGAACTTTCGATGAAAAGGAAGAAGCCATTTTAAATGAATTTGGTGACTGGATGAGTATGAATAAAGAGGCTATTTATGATACACGCCCGTGGAAAGTCTTCGGAGAAGGTCCGATAGCCAATGCTGATATCAAGATTAATGCCCAAGGTTTCAATGAAGGTGCTTACACTAAAGCCACTGCATCTGAAATCCGTTTTACTCAAACCAAGAAATATCTCTATGCTACAGTCCTTGCATGGCCGGAAGAAAAGCAAGTTGTCATTCAATCGCTGGCAACGGGAAGTGAGTTGTATCCTGATAAAATTACTAAAATTGAATTGTTAGGTTATGGAAAGGTATCTTTTACTCGTACAGCGCAAGGAGTTGTTATTGATATGCCTGATGTACAGTTGAATAAGATTGCTCCCGTATTTAAGATAAAGAAGTGAATATAGCATAAAGTAGGTTTATTTATCGGCTTTTTTAGGTCGGTAAGCCTTTGTTATGTCTTGAAAATTAACCCAATAATCAATAGAATAATGAAAAACAGATTAGAATGTATGCAGCCAATAAGATTCTTGGTGGTCTTGTTGATGTGTTGCCTGAGCTATACTACTTGGGCACAGACACAGAGTAATGTCAATGGTTTGGTTACTGATTTTTCCGGTGAGCCGTTAATTGGGGTCAGTATCTTGGTTAAAGGTACTTCCAATGGAACTGTTACTGATTTGGATGGCAAATTTTCTCTGTCTGCTGAAATGGGAAACATGCTCCAGATAAGTTATGTAGGTTATATTTCGCAAGAAATAAAGGTTGAAAGTAACAAGTTACTTCGTATTATAATGGAAGAAGATACAAAAAAGTTGGAAGAAGTAGTTGTAGTTGGATATGGAACACAGAAAAAGGTGAATTTAACAGGAGCCGTATCTGCTGTTTCAGCTGAAGACTTGGCTAGTAAGCCTGTTATGAGTACTGCTCAAGCACTGGCAGGTTTGGCTCCAGGTTTAAGTGTATTGCAAACTTCAGGTCGTCCCGGACAAGGAGCAACTGTTAAAATTCGTGGAACTGGTACATTTTCAAAAGCTGGAACAGATCCATTGGTTTTGATTGATGGTTTATCAGGTAACATTGATGATGTAGATCCTAATGATATTCAGAGCATTTCTTTTTTGAAAGATGCAGCTTCTGCTTCTATTTATGGTAATCGTGCTGCTAATGGGGTGATCTTGATTGAAACAAAGAAGGGTGCACAAGGTAAAACGACTATTACATATAGTAATTCTTTTGGTTGGCAACGGCCTACGGAATTGCCTGATTTTTTACCATCATGGGAATATGCGGAATATTATAATATGGCTATGCGGAATATGGGTAAGCAGGAAGCTTATTTACCTGAACAGATTCAAAAGTATAGAGATGGATCTGATCCGGATAATTATCCGAATGTAAATCACTTAAAATGGCTGTTGGAATCTGGTTCTGGTTTTCAACACCAACATAATCTCAGCATACAAGGAGGAAATGCTACGACAAGTTATAATTTATCAGTAGGTTATAGAAATCAGGAAGGTATGACGGCAAAAACGTCTAATGAAAGAATGACTGCACTGTTTACTATGAAAAGTGAAATCGCCAAAGGGCTGATGCTTAATTTGAATATTAATGCTTATAATAATAAATATAATGCTCCTAATGGCGAACCACAAAGTATTGATGGAATGATAGGATATGCTGTTCGTCAGGGACCTATTTATGCCGGGCAAAAGTCGGATGGAAGTTTTGGATATCAGGATAATTATAGTCCGGAAGCGTGGTTGGCGAGTGAATCTTTTGTACAGAATGTGAGTAGAAATATAAGTGCTTCCGGACAATTGACATGGAATACTCCTGTAGACGGACTTTCTTTTATAGGTAAAGCTGGGGTGAATTACTGGACTAAATATGATAAAGCGTACCGGGCTGATACTTATTTTGATGATAGTAAGACAGTGGGGCCCGCTACTTTAAATGTATGGACTGCAAATAATACGTATACTACCTTTGAAGCATTAGCTACTTATGAAAAACAAATTAAAAATCATACCTTTAAGTTATTGGCGGGTACTTCTGTGGAGCAATCTAATAATAAAGGTTTGGAAGGTTATAGAAATACGTTTCCTAATAATTATTTGTATGAATTAGGTTCTGGAGATAAATCAACAGCTACTAATGATAGTTCATTGGAGGAATATGCGTTGCTTTCTTTTTTCGGGCGTATAAATTATGCATGGAAAGATCGTTATTTATTAGAGGCTAATTTGCGCTATGATGGATCGTCACGTTTTGCGGACGGTCATCGTTGGGGACTTTTCCCGTCAGTTTCTGCAGGGTGGAGAATTTCTGAGGAGGATTTTTGGAAGAATGCGGCAGTTTCAGCTGTAGTTGATAATTTGAAATTGCGTGCTTCCTATGGTGTACTTGGTAATCAAAATATAGGTGTTTATCCTTACCAACAGATTTATGAACTTGGACATGATTATCCTTTTGGAAATCCGGCAACTCTTCAGTCTGGGGCTTACATGAAAACCTATAATAATCCGGAAATTACTTGGGAAAAGACGGCTATAACGGATATTGGTTTAGATTTTAGTTTATTGAATGGACGTTTTAGTGGAACATTGGATTATTTTTATAAATATACTTCGGACATTTTAGCACCAGTTGAGGTGTCTAGTATTATGGGACGTGAAGTCGGACAATCTAATGTTGGAGCTGTTTCGAACAAAGGAATTGAAATAAATCTGACTTATAACGGACAAATAGGACGTGATTTCCGGTTTAGTATTTCTCCTAATTTTACATGGGTAAAAAATGCAGTTGAGAAATTGGCGAACGGAGCTACCGAAGAAATTAATAATAACAGAATTGTAGGGCAACCGATAGGTATTATATATGGATATGAAACTGATGGACTGTTTGTAGACCAAGCGGAAATAGATGCGGCTCCTGAGCAATTGGTAAGTAAGTCAGGATTGAAACCTGGTTATGTGAAATACAAAGATATTAGTGGTCCTGACGGGGTTCCCGATGGTAAGGTGGATGCGCAATATGATCGTACCGTATTGGGAAGTACTACCCCGAAGTTTTATTATGGTTTGAATCTTTCCGCTTCTTATAAAGGTTTTGATTTTTCAGCTTTATTACAAGGTTTAGGAGGTCATAAGCGTTTGATAGGATCTTATATGGCTTATGCATTCTACAACGGTGGACAGATACAGAGATGGCAGGCTGAATCTTGTTGGAAGGAAGAAAATCCTGATAAATGGGCTGAATATCCTCGATTGGAAACTTTGAATATGAATGACACTAATCTTCAAACTTCTGATTATTGGGTCCGTAATGCTAGTTTCTTACGAGTCAAGAATATACAAATAGGATATACATTCCCAAAAGCATGGACTAAAAAAATAGGTTTGGAAAATGTGCGTGTTTATGTAAGCGGACAAAATCTGTTCTCTTTCAATAGTTTCTATAAAGGTTGGGATCCTGAAAATGAGATAGGAACAGGGGATTCTCCCTCTTATTATCCGGTCAATAGTATTTATTCATTCGGATTTAATTTCAAGTTCTAAGTAAATCATTCAATCAAGAATCATTATGAAAAATATATATAATACATTAGGAATGACAAAGGCTTGTTTATGTGCTTTGGCTGTATCACTAGTAACAACTGGTTGCTCGGATTTATTAGATAAGGAGCCACCTTCAGCAATTTCTGATGGTAGTTTTTGGACTGGTGAAGGGGATGCCATGTTGGCTTTGACAGGATGTTATCGTTTCCAGACTGGTTGGTCGCATGATGATTTTGCTACGCCACAAGGGTTGCTCTATTTGGATTTTGCAGGTGGAAACGGAACGGAAAAGGAAAATTTTTCTACTTTAATGGCTAGTTCCAATACGGTGGCTACTAACAGTAATTTACGTTGGTATTGGGGAAATGCATATACGCAAATAGCTAAGTACAACACTTTTCTAGAGAATATTACGGACTGTCCGATGGAAGAATCTAAAAAAGAACAGTGGTCTGCCGAAGTGAAGTGTTTACGAGCTTATTTCTTTTTAAATTTGGCATTTTATTATAAGGATGTTCCTATGCCTTTGAAAACTCTGTCGGTGGACGAAGCGAATTCTATCTCTCAAACACCTCAGACTGAAGTCTATTCGCAAGTGGAGAAGGACTTGAAGACTGCTATAGACTTGTTGCCTGTCCAATATTCTTCAGAGGAATATGGCCGGTTTACCAGGGGGGCGGCTAAGGTACTTTTAAGTCGTCTTTATCTGGCACAAGAGAGATGGGGAGATGCTGCTACTATTTTACGTAGTGTGATTGAGTCGGGAATATATGAATTGGATCGTCGTAATGGAGAGGACAGCTATGAGAAACTTTTTCAAATAGGAGGTGAATATAGCCCTGAGATAATATTTTGTATTATGGGGATAAAGGATTTGTATACTAATTCACGTTATCAATATTTATATCCTGAAGCTGCTTATGGAGGGTGGCATCAGTTCTCACCATATAACGAATTGGTGAAAGAATATTTCTGTGCAGACGGCAAGGACATTAAGACTTCTGAGGTTTATGATGAGAATGATCCTTATGTTAATCGGGATTTGCGCTTGTATGCTTCTATTTTTTTACCTCCTTTGGGAAGTTATGAGGGAACTAAGTATAATGATATAATTTATGATTGCTTTAAGGGAGCTAATACTGCAGATAGCTATAATAAATTTGCCTTATTTAATGGATATTGTCCGAAGAAAGGTTGTGATCCGTCTATAACTAATAATTTAGGTTCTACTCCCACTTATACTCCTATAATGCGTTATGCTGAGGTTCTATTAAGCTATCTGGAAGCGGTAAATGAATCGCAGCCGAATGCAGTAGACCAGAATTTATTGGATTTGACTATCAATGATATACGTGATCGTGTGAAATTGGTTGGAATAAAAAAGACAGACGTAGCGACACAGGAACTTGTTCGTGAAGCAGTTCGTAAAGAAAGACGTGTGGAACTGGCATTCGAGGGGCTTCGATATTATGACGTGTTACGTTGGGGCATTGCCGAGAAAGAACTTAATCATACATTTACCGGAGTAAAATTGTCGGATGATCCTCAAGCTCGTAATTATAGAGGGAGTGGGGCTACTGCTTCTCCGGTGGATGAAAATATGTATTATCAATTTGAGAAACGTACATGGGCACCCCATAACCGATATTTTCCTATTCCTCAAAATGATTTGAATGTAAATAAGAATCTGAAACAGAATGAGGGATATAATTAAGCAGGATTAAGTTTAAGATAAGATGAAAGAAAATGGATATGAAATGAAAAGATATGGCTATCCGGTAAAGAGATATTGTCAGACAATGGATTTGAAGGATGATCCGGAGCTGATAGCGAAGTATCGGGAGTGCCACAGTAAGGAGAAGTCGTGGCGGGAGATCAGAGAGGGGATCCGTTCAGTTGGTATTTTAGAAATGGAAATATATATATGCGGTAATCGGTTATTCATGATTGTCGAAACTCCTATTGATTTCGATTGGGAATCTGCTATGGCTAAACTTGCGACTTTACCCCGACAGCAGGAATGGGAAGATTTTGTATCGGTATTCCAACAATGCAGGAAAGGGGAACTTGCTAAAGAAAAATGGAGTATGATGGAACGTATGTTTTATCTATATGAATAATTAAAAAAGAGAGGAAAGAGAGGGTGCTGATAAAGTATTCTCTTTTTCCTTAAAATATAATAGAAGGTACATTGAACAATTTAATGATTATGAAATATTTTACTATCATTGCACTGTTGTGCTTATCCTGCATTTCATGTACGATGCAAAACAATTTATTACAATCTCCTAACGGTAAGATAGCCATTGAATATCATGCTGAAAAAGGTTTTTCTGTTATTTATCATAGTGGGCGGGATAAAGTTAAAATGATGTCATTACCTGAAATAGGTCTAAAAACGTCGGATACGGATGATTGCTTTAAATTGATAAGCTCAACTCCTGTAACTTCTGTAGTTGATGATTATGAAATGCTGACTGGTAAACGCAGGCATTGCCATAATGAGGCTAATGAATGTACCTATCGATTTGAAAATGTCAAAGGACTTCGGGTAGATCTTATTTTCCGGGTTTATAATGATGGTATAGCTTTCCGTTATCATCTTCCTAAAACCAAAGAAGAGATTGTGGTTCTTGATGAGTACACTGCATTTGCTTTTACTCCAGGTATCAAGCGTTGGACACAAAAATTTACTGTTGGTTATGAGGGCTTTTATTGGCCAAATACGGACGGCGTTGCAGATAATGAGGGACGTGAGTGGAGTTTTCCAACATTGTTCCAACCTTCGGACAGCGCTTTTGTACTATTAACCGAAGCCAACATATTACGTGATAACACAGGAGCTTATCTTACTAATGCAGCTGATTCTTCTATCTATAAGATAAAATTATCGGATGAACGGTTGATATGCCCATCCGGCTGGTATTCACCTTGGCGTGTCGCTATCATAGGAACATTAGCTGATATTGTCGAATCGACTTTGGTAACTGATGTGAGTGAACCATGTAAAATCCAAGATACCCAATGGATAAAACCTGGATTGGTCTCTTGGATATATTGGGCATATAATCATGGTTCTAAGGATTATCAAATAGTGAAGAAATATATTGATTTTGCCGCAGACTTTGATTTGCCCTATATGTTGATTGATTGGGAATGGGATGCAATGGGGAATGGAGGAAATCTGAATGATGCAATGAACTATTGTAAAGAGAAAAATGTAACTCCTTTGATATGGTATAATTCTTCTACTGCATGGTGTGATCCTACTCCGTTATATCGGTTGAATACCCCGGAAGTGCGTGACAAAGAATTTGAATGGCTAAAAGAAATAGGTATTCAGGGAGTTAAGATAGACTTTTTTGGTGGAGATTCTATAGGTACGATGAATTATTATATTGATTTGCTGGAGGATGCAGCCAGGCATAAATTGTTAGTCAATTTTCATGGGGCAGCTATTCCCAGAGGCTGGCAACGGACATACCCAAACCTGATGAGTGTGGAAGCGGTATATGGGGCCGAATGGTATAATAATAAACCGACATTGACTGATAATGCAGCTTGGCATAATTGTACCTTGCCTTTTACCCGTAATGTGATAGGTCCGATGGACTATACGCCTTGTACATTTACCAATTCACAACATCCACATATCACTACCGATGCGCATGAATTGGCGTTACTTGTTATTTTTGAGTCGGCTCTACAGCATTTGGCAGATCGTCCTGAAGGGTATAGGCAACAACCGGTAGAGGTACAGAACTTTATCAGGTATCTTCCGGTTGCATGGGAGGATACCAGACTGCTGTCCGGTTATCCGGCTGAAAGTGTTGTTATTGCTCGTAAAAGTAAGGATAGTTGGTATATTTCCGGTTTGAATGGTACGGAAAATACAAAATCATTTCGTGTGAATTTGGAGTTTATTAAAGATTCTATTCAGCTTATCCAACTGTTTTCGGATACTACTGATGGGAAACAAATAAAAATTGAAAATTCGGCATTCGATACCAAAGAATTGAATATAGAGTGCCAGCCTCGCGGAGGTTTTGTGGTATGGGTTAAGTTGAGGAAATAGGATAAGGGTAAGTGTTTTTAGCATATAGACAATTGTTTTGATATTGCTATGGAAGTTTTTATTAATGATGATAGATAAGCTTATCCCTTTGAGGAGATAGAATAAAAATAGTTTATGCTGGATTGGTGGAAGGTTAATTAATACTTATTGATAACTAATATAAAGTTAGAGTTTATGAAACGAGAACTTATTTTTACATTCTGTTGTCTGTTGACCACTTTGGTGTGGTCGCAGGAATATCAGCGGACAGAAACAGGCATTAAGGCTTCTATTTTTGGGAAAAAGATAGATGTGGAAGTGCAATGGTTTAATGCTAATAGTCTGCGCGTGTTGAAAATGCCGCATGGGCAATCGGTAGATAAGAAAAGTCTTTCGGTTATTGCAAGACCTGAAAAAACGGCTCTTAAAGTTTCTACGTTGGAAGATGGCAATATTGTAATGAAGAGCCGTTTACTGACGGTGAAACTAGACACAAAAACAGGTGTTCTGATTTATGAAACACGTAATGGGATGCCCCTATTGAAGGAATTGGAGAATGTGAAGGCATTCATACCTGTCAATGACGCAGGGCGGGCTACTTATTCTGTTTACCAAAGTTTTAAAACCGATAAGGATGAAGGGCTTTATGGACTTGGACAACTTCAAAACGGACAGATGATGCAACGTGGAATAGAGAAGTATCTGGTGCAAGGCAATACAGAAGACGTAACTCCTGTTTTTCAGTCGACTAAGGGATATGGTGTATTTTGGGATAATTATGCAGGTACGATGTATGTTGACAATGAAGAGGAAACGTCGTTCCGTTCAGATGTAGGCGATTGTATCGATTATTATTTCATGTATGGTGGTTCGGCTGACGGTGTAATTGCACAGATTCGCTTGCTGACCGGTTCTGTTCCTATGATGCCTTTGTGGAGTTATGGATTTATGCAAAGCAAAGAGCGCTATAAGAGCCAGGATGAAGTGGTAAGTGTTGTGAAGAAATACCGTGAATTGGGCATACCGCTTGACTGTATCATTCAGGATTGGCAATATTGGGGAAGTAACTATTTATGGAATGCAATGGAGTTCCTGAATTACGAGTACCGTGATCCGAAAAGGATGATTGATGAAGTCCACGGCTTGAATGCACACATGATGATTTCCATTTGGTCTTCTTTTGGTCCAAAGACTAAACCTTTCAAGGAACTTGAGAAGGAAGGGTTGCTGATGGATATGGCTACATGGCCCGAATCGGGTGTGGAAGGATGGCCGCCTAACTTTGATTATCCTTCTGGCGTGAAGGTTTATGATCCATATCATCCGAAGGCTCGTGATATTTATTGGAATTACTTGAACAAAGGTATCTTTCAGCTTGGCATGGACGGATGGTGGATGGACTCGACAGAACCTGACCACTTTAACCCCAAAGATTCGGATTTCGACCGACAGACTTATTCCGGTTCCTTCCGTAGCGTACGGAACGCTTTTCCGCTCGTAACAGTAGGCGGAGTGTCTGATCATCAGCGTGCTCTGACTCGCGATAAGCGTGTCATTATCTTGACCCGTTCAGGATTCTTGGGGCAACAACGTTATGGCTCAAATGTATGGACGGGCGATGTAGGATCTTCATGGGATATGTTTCGTAGGCAAATTACTGCCGGGTTGAATTTTTCTCTGACGGGAATGCCGCATTGGAATACTGACCTTGGCGGATTCTTTGCCGGTTCTTATAACAATAGCTTGGGAGGTGGAACGGCTACAAAAAATCCTATGTTCCATGAATTGTATGTGCGTTGGGCGCAATTCGGTGTATTTTGTCCAATGATGCGTAGTCACGGGGCTGATGCACCTCGCGAAATTTTCCTCTATGGTAAAGCTGGTGAGCCGGTGTATGATGCATTGGTTGATGCTATAAAACTCCGTTATTCGTTGATGCCTTATATCTATTCTACATCTTGGGAAGTAAGTCATCGTAATTCCACGTTTATGCGGGCACTATTCATGGATTTTCTCAGTGATCCTAAGACATGGAACATGGGCAGTGAGTATATGTTTGGATCATCCTTTTTGGTGGCACCTGTATTACATGCCCAATACACTCCTGAGCAGGCACAGCAAATCTTGAAAGAGAATGAAGGGTGGGGCTGCAAAGCGCAGGAGTCTGATATCCCTCTATTGTCTGTCGATTTTACTCAATCTAAAGAAATGGAACTATATTTGCCTGCCGGTAGCCAATGGTATGATTTTTGGACGAACGAAGTGGCAGAAGGTGGGCAGAAGCTGAAGGTGACGACTGTGTTCAATCGTATTCCGCTTTATGTACGTGCTGGAAGCATCGTGCCGTTAGGTCCCGATGTGCAATACGTGACCGAGAAGAAATGGGACAATCTCAAGGTTTGTGTTTATCCTGGTGCCGATGGTAATTTTGTGCTTTATGAGGATGAAGGCAATAACTATAATTACGAAAACGGTGCTTATACTGAAATTCCGATGACTTGGAATGATGCCAAGCGGACATTGACTATTGATGCACGCCGTGGCTGCTATGAAGGGATGCTGGATGAGCGGAAGTTTACAGTTCGAATGCCGGATGGAAGTGAAAAGACAGTGCTTTATAAAGGGAAAAAAATAAATGTGAAATTTTAGTATGCCACATGATTTTTGAGAACTAGTTTCTTCTAGTAAAGAAAAGCCCTCGAAATTATCCGATTTCGAGGGCTTTTGTCTGTTTCTATACGGAAACTTGTGCGCGTGATAGGACTCGAACCTACACGTCTCACGACACCAGATCCTAAGTCTGGCGCGGCTACCAATTACGCCACATGTCCGGATCTATACCGAATTCCAGATGTTGCATATCCGCATCGTACATGGGGCTGGCCGAGAAGCGGACAGACCAGCCGTTGGGCAGTTCGGAGGAGAAGGGCAGGCCGGAACCGCCACCTGTTTTGTCACCGATGATGGTTACTTTAGGTAGTATTTTCATTCTGTTCACAAAATCATTAGTGGCGCTGAAAGAGCGGCGGTTAGTCAGCACTACCGCCTGTTTTTGCCAGCGTACACGGTCTAGTGACGGTTCCAGCCAAACTGCTTTGGGAGTGGAGAAGTCATTGTGCCCCGGTCCGGTTTTATGGGACATATAGCCTACCAGCACTTTTTCATTCGTGAAACGTGCGGCTAATTTCTCGGCTGTGGTAAGATTACCACCCGAATTATTTCGCACATCAATAATCAACCCATCACAAATAGCCAGTTTGTTTAGAACCTCGTCCAGATTTCCTTCACCGATGCCCGATTGGAAACTGCCACAATAAATATAGGCTATATTGTCCTCGAATATCTGATACTTCATACCCGAGGATTGGGCATAATCCTTACCTAGATAAACACGTTGGATGCTGTCGCTGAAATTGGCCGGATAGCTGTCAAACCATTCACGATATTGGGAGTACTCCAGTTTGGAAGTGCTTTTTATAGTCAAGGAAACAATACTGGCGGTCGATAGTCTGCCATAATGCTTCGAAGTTGCCTTCGGGGGAGTTGTCGTATTCGTCCTCCGTGATGCACGAAGTAAATAATACAACAGACAATAACAGACTGATAAAAATATAACTATTTCTTTTCATCCTCTATATTAATAAGGGCTGACCCGGCTGGGCATCGCCACTTTGTTCTTACCTTTTAATAAATAAAAGTTTTTCACGAAACCTATCATAAAGGCGTGTGACCATATATGACTTTTCAGATTATTGACTTTCGCCTGCTGGATATCACATAGGTATCCGAAACGCATATTGACCGACCGGATAGGAAAATCCAATGTAACCAGCTGTCGCAAGGAAGGTTGGTTATGCAGGGAAGTGAACAGCACATTCTTGCCGCCATTCTTTAAACTGAATATCTCATAATAAGATTGTCCGTATTCCGGGGAAAACATAA
>PPYE01540111.1_pt1 | contig 14771 bp, 9 predicted proteins | sample 1559881 | NCBI WGS metagenome assembly PPYE01 (sample SAMN08240022, study PRJNA423297) | Human gut metagenome, whole genome shotgun sequencing project.
GTTGCGGATCTGCTCGGTAAGCCGCAGCACCACACTGCGGTGCAGTTCCCGATTTTTGGCGTAATAAGCGCGGTTGCGGTCGGCCTGCAGCTCAGCCTGTTCAGCCAGATGCTTTGCTTCCGGTGTGGGAGCCTGCTCCGGGCTGGGCACACCGGCACTGAACCACAAATGGCACCCCAGATGGTCGCCCACGCAAAGCTCCTGCTCAGCCTTGCGCAGCCGTTCCGGCGGGTAGAGAGAGCGGCCGAAGCAGCTTTCGATGTAGGCTCTGTCCTGCGCGGCATTCTGCTTCAGGGTGATGTGGGCCCGGCGCTTGTCCACCGCCAGCCCGCCGCCCACAGCATCCACGGAGCTTGAGTGTTCCACGGTCACGCGGTCCGTTTTGATCATCTGGGTGGGCATGGCTTTGGTGGCAAGCTTTGCCAGCAGGCCGTCCAGATGCAGATGCAAAGCTGCTCTCTGGTGCACAGTGCCGTCGAACAGGTTGAATTTTGCGTAGATCGATAAAATTTCGGCTTTCAGCTGTTCCGCTGCCGGCGCTTTTTCCGGGGAAAGAGCCGCAGCAAGGCCGGACTCATAAGGGGTCATCACCGGGTCGGCACGGCCCAGCACACGCCGCCAGCGTGCAGCCTGCATGGTGTACACCAGCTGATTTTTTGCCATCCACTCCTGCCGCGAAAGCTTGTATTGAATCGCAAAAAAGTAATCTGCATGGGCATGGCGCAGCGCTTCCAGAACCGGGCGGCGGGGCAGCTCCAGCCGATAGGCGGCGTTTTCCAGATACAGCCATGTCATGTCGTCCAGCATGGTCTGCCGCAGATCACCGTCCCATGCGTCAAAGACGCTGCGGATCAGCGCGTCACCGTAATATTTGTGGATGAGGCCCACGACAGTGTTCATGTAAAAATCGGTGGTGCCGTCGGTATAGCGGGCCAGAAACAGCGGCTCAAAGCCATAGGCTCCTGCAGCAGCCCAGACCTGATTGGCCGCACGCCGCTCCTGCGCGGTGTAGCTCTGGGCGTCCATCAGCCAAAGAGCTTGGCGGCATCCAGCTTGGCCGGAATGCGCGCTGCGATCACATCACGGATCAGGCCCTGCTCATAGGAGTCAAAGGCTTTGTTGGTGATGCCCATATCCAGTGCCGCGCCTGCCGGGATGCCGCGCCGGATCAGCCGCAGGGCATCCAGCATACCGCGCAGATCCAGCGCCTTGGTGGAAATTTCTGCACTGTCGCACTTTTTCTGCAGGTCAAGGAACAACAGTGCAAACTGGCGCACATACTTGGAAGCAAGATCGGGGAACTGCGTCCGCAGCAGCTTCTCCAGATCGTCCTGCGTAATGGTGGGCATCTGGATGACCACGAAACGGGAGGTGAGTGCCTCGTTCAGCTCACGGGTGCCGGCATAACCGTAGTTCATGGTGGCAATAAAGCGGGTCTCCTCCGCCAGCGGGATGCGGTCGTAGCCGGGCACATCGATGACGCGGCGGAAGTCCAGCACCGCGTGCAGCACGGCCAGCGCTTCGTTTTTGGCCATGTTGATCTCATCCAGCACACCAAAGCCGCCGCACTGGGCGCAGCGGTATACCGGGCCGGGCCGGAACACCACCTGACCGTCCGCAAAAGTGTCCATGCCAATGAGGGATGCTGCGTCCATGTTCACATGGAAGGAGATGTCCCATGCGGGACGGCCAAAGGCGGCGGCAAGGTTCTCGGCCAGCACGTTTTTGCCGGTGGCTTTTCCGCCTGCCAGCAGCAGGTTTTCGCCGCAGAGCAGCGCCGCCAGCGCCTGCTCCCACACCTGTTTGCCATAGTAGGTAAAGGCAGGGGAAGGGATGCGCGGGCGCAGTGCGTCCGGCAGGGCATGGGCAGTGCGGTACTGTTGGACTGCTTCCAGCAGAGCGGGGTCTACCCCTTCCTGCTGCAGAGTTTCAAGGAAATCAGACATTTGTACAAACACCTCGATTTTGCCGGTTGTCTGGCACAAACCGGCTGTTCAGCTTTATCATAGCACAATCGTGGGGATTTGTGTAGGGGGCACGTGGCGAAAAAATAGCAAAGAGAGGCGGCCCCAAACAGGGACCGCCTCTCTTCATGAAGAAAGAAGAAATGGAAAAACGCTTAAGTTGTGCCGGAAAACCGCGCTGGATCAGGCGTTATCCAGACCCGCCATCTGCTTGACGGCCTTCATGGCGAAGGTCAGGGTGCGGCCCATGGCCACACCAGCCATCAGGCAGGGGTAGTTGTTGGCAAAGAAGCTGCCGGACATATCACCGGTGATATACAGGCCCTCCATGGGCTGGTTGTTGTTGTCCAGCGCCTGACCCTTTTCGTTGATGGCAATGCCCTGCTCGGTGGTCAGCAGAGAGGCACCCAGCCAGCAGCCATAGAAGGGCGCAGTGCGGACGGCACTCAGGCGGTAAGCGGGCTTGCCGAAATCCTCATCGTTCTGCTTGTCGTACAGCTCATTGTAGCGCTCCACGGTAGCAAGGAAGGTGTCCTTGGCAGCACCGGTAAAGCCCATCTTGTCGGCCAGCTCGTCCAGCGTATCGCACTTGAACAATGCCCCGGCCTCAATAGCCTCGTCCATCTTACCCTGAATGTACTTCTCGCCGCCGTTGCGGGTCTGGGCAGAGCAGCCGATGGTGTGGAAACGCTTTGCGTCCTCCAGAATGTTGGCATCGCAGATCTGTGCGTAGACGCGGCCCGGCTGGTGGGCGGCAGCGTAGACGATATCGTTGTAGGGACAGCTCTCGTTGGCAAAGCGCTCGCCGTTGCGGTTCACCTTCAGGAAGGGCTGGGTACCGGGGTTGTACTGGCGGATCTTGCCGGGGAAGGCCTTGCCGCCAAAGGCGGAGTCGCTGTCCACATAGCCGCCATCCACGCCGGGGGCAACAACGCCGCGGTCAAACAGCATGGGAGCGGCTTCCTTGTCCAGATTGGCACCGGCCCACACAGCAGCGCGGATGCCGTAGCCCTTGTCGGCGGGGGAGTAGGAGCAGGCGGTGGTCACGCTGGTGCCCAGCGGGTCCAGCTGCTCCATCATGTAGGGGTTGCCGGGGAAACCGCCGCAGGCCAGCAGCACGCCCTTGTTGGCGTTGTAGCGGATAAAGTGGTCATCTTCGGTGCTCTGGGCGATGATGCCGGTAATGCGGCCCTCGCTGTTCTTTTCCAGCTTGGCCAGACTGGTCTTGAAGTCCACATCGTAGCCCAGCTCCTGAATGTACTGCAGCAGCAGCTCATTACGGGGCAGGCCGGATGCGCTCTCGCTGGCCATGTAGTTGTGCTCCTGCACAGGGTAGAGGTAGTCGGTGTTGTGCTCGGCATTCTCTGCAGGCCATGCAGCCTCGCTGCCGGAGGTGAAATCGCATACCCAGCCGTACTTATCTTCCAGAATGCTGCGCATGAAGTCGTGCATGGCGGCAGACTCGTTGATCCAGGTCTTGACAACGCGCTGATCGCACTTGCCAGAGGCGTAGCGGGAGATCTCGCTCAGCAGTTTTGCCTTATCGGTGGCGGGTTCGCCAGCCTCCTTAGCGGCAGCAGAATCAACAGCGCCGTACCAGTGACGGGTGTCCTGCACGTTGGCGTTCTGCTCGATAACGCGGAAATTCAGGCCGTTGGCAGCAGCATAGGCGGCAGCAAACATACCGCCGTTGCCTGCACCCACGATCAGGATGTCGGTGTCCACGGTCTCGGTGATGGCGGCCTCGTCGATGTCGGGCTCTTTGCCCAGCCAGTCGTTCTCATCGCCTGTGGGCAGCTGCACGCTGGACACCACAGCCTCACCCTTTGCCTGTGCATAGCAGCTCTTGGCGGCCTTCATCACAGCATCGGAGGTGATGGTAGAGCCGGAAACGCCGTCGATCTCGGCAGAACCGGCAGAAAGCAGCTGCTCACGCAGCTCATCGGCAGCGGCAGCGCCGAAAGAAGCGGTCTCGCCGGAGGTGTCCACCACCACGTCGGTGACAGCGCTGTCGGAGAAGGTCATGGTGACCTTGACGGTGGAGGAGATGCCCTCGGCAGTGCCCTCGTAGGTGCCGGGAATGTACTGACCGGCGGCACCGGAGGCAGTGGAGCTGGAGGCGGAATTGCAGGCGGCCAGAGCACCGGCAGTGACACCGCTCATGGCGGCGGCAGCGGCGATCTTCAGAAAGCCCTTGCGGGAGATCTTGTTCATAGGGATGCTCTCTTTCTCTTTTCTCTTCTTGTTTCTCTTCTCAATTGTGCAGCAAGGTGAAAACCACTTTGCTGAATCTTTAACAATTGTAGCGTAGAGTGACGCACTTTACAATTCAATTATGTTATATTATAATTTAGGAAATCCTAATGTAAGAAGGCGAGGACGCGCAGATGAACCAGAGTGCACTGGAAGGATTTGTGAAGATCGTAGAGATGGAAAGTTTTTCGGCAGCAGCAGAGGCACTGTATCTTTCGCAGTCAGCGCTTTCGCAGCAGATCCGCACGCTGGAGGGGCAGCTGCAGTTTGAACTGTTTCAGCATGTACCGCGCCGGGTGATCCTGACCCCGGCAGGCCGGGACTTTTACCCCAAGGCAAAGCAGTTGACGGCCTTGTATCAGGAGGCGGTGCGCCATGCCCGTGCGGTACAGCAGCAGGAAAATCCGCCGGAACGGCATCTGGTCATTGCATGGAGCCATGAGGCGATGCGGATGTTCGGGTACGACCTGTTTTCTCTGACGAACGAGCTGTGTCTGCAATACACGTCTATTATGATGCAGTGCGCCAGTCGCAGCGAGGTCTGGCGCAGTCTGAAAAAAGGGGACGCGGACCTTTCTTTCCAGTTGGAAAGTGCGGAATTTTACGCGCAGGGGTTCACTTTCATCCCGCTGCTTTATGTGCCGGAGCTGTGCATTCCCATCCACCCGCCCGCCGATATGCCGGTGGGCAGGCTGAGTCTGGAGCAGGCGCTGCAATACCGCTGGCTGCCCGTCAAAGAGATGTACCAGACCGTCTACGAGACCAGCCTGCTGCAGGAGGGGCTGGAGCGCGGAGTGAACTTTACGCCGGTGGGCGGCATCCGCAGCGCATCCTATGGGGATCCTGCGCTCAAGATGGTTCCTGCAGTCTATTACCGCAGACCGGATCTCAGCTTTGCGCGGGTGCTGGACTGGGGCAGGGGACACCGGTTCGGCATCGTGCTGGGACAAAAGCGCGGGGACCCGTTGGTGATGGCCTATGTCCGCGCGGTGCAGCAGCTGCTGCCGTCCCTCTCGGAAAAGCTGTTCGGCCTGAAGCTGGAAGCGGTGGAGGAATAAAGAAAAAAGAAAACCCTCTCAGGCGCATTCGCGCCAGCTCTCCCGAAGGGAGAGCTCTATTGCAGCTGACCGGTAACTGCTGAAAAGCTCCCCCTCTCGGGGGAGCTGGCATCGCGTAGCGATGACTGAGAGGGTAAACAAATAGCACCTGCTGCCCTCGGAAAGGAAGGCGGCAGGTGCTATTTTTGTGCTTATACTGCGATGGCGGCTGCTTTACTCCACCACGTCCTCGAACTGGCTGTTGTACAGGTCGGCGTAGAAGCCGCCTGCTTCGATCAGCTGGTCGTGGGTGCCCTGCTCCACAATGTCGCCATCTCGCATCACAAGGATGAGGTCAGCATCCCGGATGGTGGAAAGACGGTGTGCGATCACAAAGCTGGTGCGGCCCTCCATCAGGCGGTCCATGGCGGTCTGGATGCGCTGCTCGGTGCGGGTATCCACACTGCTGGTGGCCTCGTCCAAAATCAGGATGCGGTTATCTGCCAGAATGGTGCGGGCGATGGTGAGCAGCTGCTTCTGGCCCTGACTCACGTTGGAAGCGTCTTCGTTCAGCTCCATCTGGTAGCCGCCGGGCAGGGTGCGGATGAAGTGGTCGGCGTTGGCAGCCTTGGCGGCGGCGATCACTTCTTCGTCGGTAGCATCCAGACGGCCATAGCGGATGTTCTCCATGATGGTGCCCTTGAACAGCCATGTGTCCTGCAGCACCATGCCGAAGCCCTCGCGCAGAGCGCTGCGGTCAAAGTCACGCACATCGTGGCCATTCAGGGTGATGGAACCGGAATCCACATCATAGAAGCGCATGAGCAGCTTGACCATGGTGGTCTTGCCCGCGCCGGTAGGGCCGACGATAGCCACCTTCTGGCCGGGCTTGACCTCGCAGCTGAAATCGTGGATGATGGTCTTGTCCGGGGTGTAGCCGAAGCGGACATGGCTGAATGTCACCTGACCGTTGATGCAGCCGGGGTCGGCCCGGCGGGCCGGGTCTGCCTGCTGATCCTCTTCCGGCTCGTTCAGAAACTCGAACACCCGCTCAGCGGCAGCGGCCATGCTCTGCAGCATGTTGGACACCTGAGAAAGCTGCTGGATGGGCTGGGTGAAGTTCTTGACGTACTGGATGAAGGCCTGAATGTCACCGATGGTAATGGTGCCGTTTGCCGCAAAAATGCTGCCCACGATGGCCACTGCCACGTAGCCCAGATTGCCCACAAAGTTCATAATGGGCATCATCAGGCCGGAGAGAAACTGGCTCTTCCATGCGGATTCGTACAGCTTGTCGTTGGCGGCGTTGAAGTCGTTCAGCACCACGGCCTCGCGGTTGAAGGCTTTGACCACGTTGTGGCCGGAGTAGACTTCTTCCACCTGACCGTTCACAACGCCCAGAATGGCCTGCTGGGCCTTGAAGTATTTCTGGCTGAACTTGACCACGATGAGCACCAGCACCAGCGAGACCGGCAGGATCAGCAGGGCGATCAGGGTCATCTTCGGGCTGATGGACAGCATCATGACCAGCACGCCGATCATGGTGGTCACACTGGTGATGAGCTGGGTGATGCTCTGGTTCAGGCTCTGGCCCAGCGTGTCCACATCGTTGGTGATGCGGGACAGCACCTCGCCCACGGTGCGCTTTTCAAAGTAGGCAAGGGGCAGGCGGTTGATCTTTTCGCTGATCTGCTTGCGGAAGTCGTAGCAGACTTTCTGGGAAAGGCCGGTCATGAGCCAGCCCTGAATAAAGCTGAAGGCGCTGCTCAGCAGGTACATGCCCAGCAAAAACAGCAGGATGCGGCCGATATACACAAAGTCGATGCTGCCGGTGCCGCGCAGCTTGGCGATCCAGCCGGTGGCAAGAGCCGTGGTGGCCTTTGCCAGCACCTTAGGGCCTGCAATATTGAAGATGGTAGAAAGAATGGCAAATACAATGGCGGTAACGAGCGAAAGGCGGTAGCGGCCAAGGTTGCGCACAAGCTGCAGCAGGGTGCCCTTGAAGTCCTTGGCGCGTTCGGTCGTCATGCGTCCGGGTCTTGGCATATCACTCACCCTCCTTTTCGGTATTCAGAGATTTGAGGTCCAGCTCCTTCTGGCTCAGCTGGCTGCGGGCGATCTCCTGATACTCCGGGCAGGAAGCCATCAGCTGGGCATGGGTGCCCTTGCCCACCAGGCGGCCTTCGTCCAGCACCAGGATCTGGTTTGCGTGCAGCACAGTGGAGATGCGCTGTGCCACAATGATAACGGTAGCGTTATCGGTCTGGGCTTTCAGTGCACGGCGCAGGGCAACATCGGTCTTAAAGTCGAGGGCAGAAAAGCTGTCGTCGAACAGATAAATTTTGGGGTCCTTGGCAATGGCGCGTGCAATGGAAAGGCGCTGCTTCTGGCCACCGGACACATTGGAGCCGCCCTGCGCAATGGGGCTTTGGTAGCCCTCGGGCTTTGCGTCGATGAACTCGGTGGCCTGCGCAATGGCGGCAGCCTTTTTTACATCGGCATCGGTGATGTGCTCCCCGCCGAACTTCAGGTTCGAGTCGATGGTGCCGCTGAACAGCACGCCCTTCTGGGGCACATAGCCCAGCAGGTCGTGCAGCTGTGCCTGCGGCATATTGCGCACATCGATGCCGTCCACGGTCACGCTGCCGCCGGTGACATCATAAAAGCGGGGGATGAGGTTGAGCAGGGTAGATTTGCCGCAGCCGGTAGAGCCGATGATGGCGGTGGTTTCGCCGGGCTTTGCGGTAAAGCTGATGTGCTCCAGCGCATCGCTGTCCGCACCCGGGAAGCGGAAGCTCACATCGTGGAACTCTACCTCACCCTGCCAGTTTTCGTGCTCCTGCGCGGGCTTTGCAACAGCTTCGTCCGGGTCGTTGATGGTGGCTTTGGTGCGGATCACCTCGTCGATGCGCTCCGCAGCCACACCGGCGCGGGGCAGCATGACGGCCACCATGGCCAGCATCAGGAAGGACATGACGATCTGCATGGTGTAGGTGATGAATGCGATCATCTCGCCCACCTGCATGGTGCCGTTGTCCATGGCCTTGCCGCCGAACCAGACGATCAGCAGGCTGGTGCCGTTCATGATGAGGGTCATAAAGGGCATCATGGCAACCATGGCATGGTTGGTGAACAGCTGGGTGCTCATCAGGTCTTTGTTGGCCTTGTCGAAGCGCTCCTCCTCAAACTTTTCACGGCTGAAGGCACGCACCGGCATGATGCCGGTCAGAATCTCGCGGCTGACGAGGTTCAACCGGTCCACCAGCTTCTGCATGATCTTGAACTTGGGCATGGCCACACTCATCAGGAAGAGGATGAGCAACAGCAGAACGGCCACATCCAGCACGATGATCCAGGAAAGGCCGGTGCTGCTGTTCAGCACATGCAGCACGCCGCCAATGCCCAGAATGGGCGCATAGGCCACCATGCGCAGCAGCATGACGCAGACGAACTGCACCTGCTGGATGTCGTTGGTGGTGCGGGTGATGAGAGATGCGGTGGAAAAATTCTCGATCTCTGCATTGGAGAACCCGATGACGCTGGCAAAGGTCTCACGGCGCAGGTCACGGCCAATGGCGGCGGACACACGGGAGGCGAGGAAGCCCACCGCAATGGACACAGCCACCATCAGCAAAGTCAGGCCCAGCATCTGGCCGCCTACGCGGTAAAGGTAGCGCATCTGCACATCGTGGGCGATGCCCTGTGCCTCGTATTCCAGCTGCACCAGCAGCATGGACTGGCTTTTGAGGTTCTCCATCAGGGTATCATCCAGACTGGCAAAAGCACCGGCCAGCTGCTGCTGAACAGCTTCGCGGGTGAAGCCGGGCATCTGGCTCATAGCGGCAAACTGGGCGCATACGGTGTCCAGATCTTCGGCAGTGGGGGTGACGGTCTCGCTATCCGTGGTGGTGCTCTCAGAGGATGCCGCCTGCATGTCAGCAAGGCCGGTCATGCCCATGGTGTCCTGCCCGGCGGGGGCGTTCGCTGCCTGCGCGGCGGCCATATACAGCACGATGTCCGGCGTGGTGACGGCATCCTCCAGCGCGGTGCGCTCGTCATCGGTCAGGTCGGTGCGCAGCTTCAGCACGCCGTCGTCCTGAAGATAATACCCGTAGGCGTTCTGGAGCGCATGAGCGTCCTCTTCGCTCATCAAAAGCGTGAGGGCGTCCAGCGTGCTCTGGCGTATCGTTTCCGGCAGGGGGCTTTCAATGCCGCCCTGCTGGATGCCGGTGTCCACGATCCTGCTGGTGTAGTCCGGCAGCGAAAGATCGCAGTACGCCTGCACGAACAGCAGCGAGAACACCACAAGACAGACGGCCCAGTGCCGGGCCAGCTGCTTGAAAATTTTCGTCATAGTTCGGTTCTCCCTTCGTTGTTTTTTGCTTCACGGGAAGCGTTTTCCGCAAGAATGGCATCCATCAGTGCGCCGCGCAAAGTATTCATCTGCTGCACCTGCTCCGGTGTCAGCCGGGCCATCACGCAGGCAAAATAATCGCTGAGTGCATCCTCACACCGGGCACAGGCGGCGTAGCCCTCCGGCGTGATGCGCACCAGCGTTTTGCGCCGGTCAGCCGGGTCCGCTTCGCGCAGAACAAGGCCGTCCTGTTCCAGCTGGCGCAGGCTGCGGCTGATGGCCGGCAGCGGCTGGTGTGCCTCCCGGGCAAAATCGGAAACATACACCGCTCCGTTCTGCCCATGGGTACTGATCGTGTGAGCCAGACCCTCCAGCATGGGAAAGTGGCACTTGGGACAGCCCCGCAGAGCCGCCTTCATGCCGGCCCGGGACGCCTTGCTCAGCCGTCCGAAAAAATGGCACAGGCCGTGAAAGCTCGCCGCGGCTTCGGTCTCGTTCAACATTTTATCCCTCCTCATTGCAAAATGCTTAACAGCTGTTAACTATTAACGCCTGACAATAATATTCCTCCGGCACCCAGAATGCAAGGGCAGTTTAGGATAATTTTAAAAAAGTTCACAAAAAGGGGAGAACGGCAGAAAGCCTGAACCGCCCGGCAGCTGCATAAATAGAATAAGAAACGTTTCTGCGGGAGGGGCGGCGGCAGTGGAACAGAACCTGACAAGAATTTTTACACTTTTTGGCGGCTTGGCGCTGTTTTTATACGGCATGGATGCGCTCAGCCACAGTCTGGAAACAGCGGCAGGCAGCCGCCTGAAAAGCCTGCTGGCCGCTGTGACCGGCAGCCCGGTGCGGGGCGTGCTGGCGGGGGCTGCGGTCACGGCGGTGCTGCAAAGCAGCTCGGCAGTCACGGTAATGGTGCTGGGCTTTGTAAGTGCGGGCCTGCTGACCCTGCGGCAGGCGGTCCCGGTGATCTTTGGCTGCAACATCGGAACCACCGTTACCGCACAGCTGCTGGCCTTCCGGCTGGAAGATGTGCGCGGCCTTGTGCTGCTGGCCGGGCTGCTGCTCTGCTTTGCCTGTGCAGGGCGGAAGGGCCGGGCCATTGGCCGGGCGGTGTTCGCCTTTGGCCTGCTGTTCGAGGGCATTGCCGATATGGGCACTGCCATGGAACCGCTGGCGCAAAGCCCGGTGTTTGTGCACTGGCTGGGTCGGGTGCGGCAGCACCCATGGCTGGGGCTGCTGGCGGGGCTTGGCATGACCCTGACAGTGCAGAGCAGCTCGGCTACCATTGCCTTGCTGCAGAACTTTGCAGCCCGTCCCGGGCTGGACGGCAGCAGTCTGTTGGGTCTTGCGGGTGCGCTGCCGGTGCTGCTGGGCGATAACATCGGCACCACCATCACGGCAGTGCTGGCATCCTTGAGCGCAAACCGGGACGCAAAGCGGGTGGCTGCGGCCCATGCAGTGTTCAATCTGACCGGCGCGGCGGTATTCTGCGCCGGTCTGCCGTTGTATGTGCGGCTGACGGCTGCACTTTCGCCCAAAGGGCCGGAGCTTGCCGTGATCGCCCGGCAGATCGCGAATGCGCACACCTTGTTCAATGTGGTGTGCACGCTGGTGTGGCTGCCGCTGACCACACTGATGGTGCGGTTTGTGTGCCGCCTTGTGCCGGACCGGGCAGTGCGGTAAGTTTTTACTGGACAAACATACCAATTGCGCATATACTGAAAGGGATGAAACCTACCGCGGAACAAAAAGGAAACATTGCTATGCGACAGAAAATCGGAAGAGTGTGTATGGTGCTGGGCGCGCTGCTGATCCTTGCGGCAGCAGCCCTGCTGGCCTATAACAAGTGGGATGCATCCCGTGCAGACAAGGCCTCGCAGGAGGTGCTGGGCGAGCTGGAGCAGACCCTGAACGCTGCCATTGAGGAAAAGGCAAAATCGGATACCGTGGCGCTGCAGCCGGAGCTGGACCCCACGCAGGAAATGACCGTGACCGAACTGAACGGCTGGGATTACATCGGCTATCTGTCCATTCCGTCCATCGGGCTGGAACTGCCGGTGATGAGCCAGTGGAGCTATGCGGGCCTGAAAATCGCACCGGGCCGTTACTCCGGTTCCACCTATGCGGATAACATGGTGGTCTGCGCCCACAACTATGCAAAGCATTTCAGCCCCATCAAGTGGCTGACCGAGGGCGCGCAGGTCTATTTTACGGATATGGACGGTATGCGCTGGACCTACGAGGTTTCCTATGTGGAAAACCTGCAGCCCACGCAAATTGAAGAAATGACCGAAAAGACGGAGGAGTCCGATGAATGGGATCTGACCCTCTTTACCTGCACCACCGGCGGCAGCGCCCGGTGCGCTGTGCGGTGCGTGCGGACGAGTTACCCGGCGCTCACAACGGAGACCGCAGAATAAGATGCAAAAAATCCCCTGTGCACTGGCACAGGGGATTTTTCATATCCGGTATTCAGTGGGCGGTGCCCACCTTCACAGGGGATTACTTGCTCTGAATGTACTCGTCAATGGCCTTTGCAGCAGCCTTGCCTGCGCCCATGGCCTTGATGACGGTGGCTGCGCCGGTCACGGCATCGCCGCCGGCGTACACACCATCGCGGCTGGTTTTGCCGTCGTCGCCGTCGGTAACGATGCAGCCGTGCTTGTTGGTTTCCAGACCCGGGGTGGTGGAGCGGATCAGCGGGTTGGGGCTGGTGCCCAGACTCATAATGACCGTGTCCACATCCAGCTCGAACTCGCTGCCCTTCTTTTCGATGGGGCGGCGGCGGCCGGAAGCATCCGGCTCGCCCAGCTCCATCTCAATGCAGGTGATGGACTTGACAAAGCCCTCGTCGTTGGCGTGGATCTCCACAGGGTTGCACAGGGTCTTGAAGATGATGCCCTCTTCCTCGGCGTGCTCCACCTCTTCCTTACGGGCGGGCAGCTCAGCCATGCCGCGGCGGTAGACGATGTACACGGTCTCGGCACCCAGACGCAGGGCGCTGCGGGCAGCGTCCATAGCCACGTTGCCGCCGCCCACAACGGCGACCTTTTTGCCGGTGCGGATGGGGGTCTTGCTGGTGGGCAGATAAGCCTTCATCAGGTTGGAGCGGGTCAGGAACTCGTTGGCAGAGTAGACGCCCTTCAGGCTCTCGCCGGGGATGCCCATGAAGCGGGGCAGACCGGCACCGGAGCCTACGAACACGGCCTCGTAGCCGTACTCGTCCATCAGCTCGTCGATGGTGAGCACCTTGCCAATGACCATATTGCACTCAAAATCAACGCCCATCTTCTTCAGGCCGTCGATCTCCTGCTGCACGATGGCCTTGGGCAGACGGAACTCAGGAATGCCGTACATCAGCACGCCGCCGGCCACATGCAGGGCCTCGTAAACGGTGACCTTGTAGCCAAGCTTTGCCAGATCGCCTGCGGCGGTCAGGCCGGCAGGGCCTGCGCCGATGATGGCCACCTTGTGGCCGTTCCATTCGGGCACGATGGGGGCGGTGTGCACATTCTCACGGTGCCAGTCGGCAACAAAGCGCTCCAGGCGGCCGATGCCCACCGGCTCGTTCTTGATGCCGCGGGTGCACTTGCCCTCGCACTGGCTCTCCTGCGGGCATACACGGCCGCAGACAGCGGGCAGGGAAGAGGAGCGGTTGATCACCTGATAAGCGGCTTCAAAGTCGCCCTCGGCCACATGGCCGATGAACTCGGGGATATCGATGCCCACAGGGCAGCCGGTCTGGCAGGGTTTGTTCTTGCAGTGCACGCAGCGCTTTGCTTCGTTCACGGCCATTTCTTCGGTGTAGCCCAGAGCAACTTCCTTAAAGTTCTTGTTGCGCACATTGGGGTCCTGCGTAGGCATGGGGCACTTCTTCGGGTCCATATTGAAAGCCATCTTATTTTACCTCCTGATTGAGCAGATTGCATGCCGCTTCACGGGCGTGTGCCTCAAACGGGCGGTACATGGTGCCGCGGGCCATTGCCTCATCAAAATCCACCAGATCGCCGTCAAAGTCGGGGCCGTCCACGCAGGCGAACTTGGTCTCGCCGCCAACGGTCAGGCGGCAGCCGCCGCACATGCCGGTGCCGTCGATCATGATGGGGTTCATGGAAACGATGCTCTTCAGGCCATGCTTCTGGCAGGTCTTGACCACGAACTTCATCATGATCAGCGGGCCAATGGTGATGACCAGATCGTACTGGTTGCCGGCGGCCACCAGCTCGTCCAGTGCAGCGGTAACAACACCCTTGGTGCCATAGCTGCCGTCGTCGGTCATAATGCGCAGCTCGTCGCTGCAGGCTTTGAACTCGTCCTCAAGGATCAGCAGGTCCTTATTGCGGAAGCCCACCACGCTGTGCACCACACAGCCCTGCTCGTGCAGCTCACGGGCAATGGGCAGAGCGATGGCGCAGCCTACGCCGCCGCCCACGACACATACCTTCTTCAGGCCTTCCACCTCGGTGGCGCGGCCCAGCGGGCCTACAAAGTCGTGGACACTCTGGCCCACCTGCAGGCTGTTCAGCTCCATCGTGGTACCGCCCACGATCTGGAAAATGATATCCACAGTGCCCTTTTCGCGGTCGTAACCGGCCACGGTCAGGGGGATGCGCTCGCTGTCCTCAAACGGGCGCACAATGATAAACTGGCCCGGCTTTGCCTTTTTGGCGATCAGCGGGGCTTCAATGACCATCTTCGTCACGGTGGGATTCAGCGCGACTTTTTCAGTGATCTTATACATTGTGTTTGCTCCTTTATGCTGGCTTTTCCTATTTCTGCGCACGAAAACGCGCCTGTATGCCCTCAGCGGCATAACAGACGCAGCTCTTACAGGCGACAAAATGACACTTTCCATTATAATAGTTTACAAAAGGGAAAGCAAATCAATTTTCTTCGTGTATGTCATGGCAAACTTGAATGATGACACAGGTAAAGCCCGCAAAAGTGAAGTCTTTTGAATACAGACAGGCGGGTTTCCAACTTTTTTGCAGAAAATGCAAATTTGTGGTTGACAATTTCCGGGCGGTACGGTATAATAATCAGCGTCGCCGGTAAACAGTCCGGCACAAACACATGGAATGTGCGGCCGTAGCTCATCTGGTAGAGCGCCACCTTGCCAAGGTGGAGGTAGCGAGTTCGAGCCTCGTCGGCCGCTCC
>PPYE01047482.1_pt1 | contig 14769 bp, 15 predicted proteins | sample 1559881 | NCBI WGS metagenome assembly PPYE01 (sample SAMN08240022, study PRJNA423297) | Human gut metagenome, whole genome shotgun sequencing project.
AATAAATGCAGCTATTGCATCCATGTGTTTTGGAATTGCGGTACAAACAAAACCTATCCAAAATTCTGATGAAAATAATTTCTATTATACAGGAATTGAGAGAAGATTTAAAACAGAAGTAGAATATAATGAATATTTACAGCAATTAAAACGAATACGAACATGCTCCAAAGAAAAACTATTATTTTCGTCAAATTTTTCGTCACTAAATCTATGGACTTTGTCATACTTTGGAAAAGACAAGGAATCATATTTTTTTCAACCCGATTTAGATAACCGCTATAATGGAAATAATTTACTAGCATCTTACCAAAATATTGAACGTCTAACGAAGGAACCCGAAAATGTGTGTATAATTAATTTAAAAAGCGAGGATGCGGTGTTTAACTATTCTATACTGCCTGAGTGTATGGATAATAAGATGGCAGTCAGTATTATGAGTAAATCTAAAAATGCGTCATTCGCTTCGGTACGGGGACCTTATGATTATCAATATGATGATAGTTATTTAGTTAAGATATTTTCAGTAGATGAACAAAAGGTTAAAATAAATCTACGTATTTATTCGGAAGAAGATATGTATCCGATTTTTGTAGAGATCGATAATGAACGGTATAGAATGAAAAAAGTAGCGGAGCATTATTATATATTAGATGTAGATTGGGAAACATTTTTAAAAAGTGGAATAAATCAATACGCAATGAGTTTTGTGAATATGAAAAATGGAAAGAGGTCTCCTGTTGTTGCATCTGTAACGGATATAACAATAATTGGAGAATAGAGTAAATTAGAAGTGAAATGTAGCTTAATAGGCTGGTGGTATATTTTTCTAAGTATCCTACTGGCCATGATACAGGAACGCAGGTGGCTTTTGAGTATGCCAGACAGTGGCTGCAGAACGGATATGCGATCAGCCCGTATTCTCTACCACTGGAAGAAAAAGTGTTTATTCCCCGGCACGAACCGTTCGAGGGATTGTTTGGTGTGTTTGATGACAGTCTGCCAGAGGGATGGGGGCATCTGCTGACGGATCGCCTTCTTTTGAAAAATGGTAAGAATCCTTATGAGATTGACTGCCTGAACAGGCTTTCTATCGTCGGGGATTCAGGTATGGGAGCATTATCGTATCGTCCGGTCCATGATTTAGGAGAAGTCGGAGAGGTTTTGGATTATGATCGGATGGCCAGGGAGTGCAAAAAAAGTTCTGGAAACAGATTTTTCTGAAAATCTGGAGAGTGGTTTGGATATGATGGATGTCAGGCTGTTTCCTTCGGAACGGTGCACCGGTTACTTTGGGACAAAACGGTTTGACCGTGTGAGAGATAAAGATGGAAATATGCAAAGAATTCATATGCTTACCGTTAGCGGGATGTTAGAGACTTCCCATAGAATACCGAATCTTGATTATCATCTGTTAATGAAACTGACACTCAGTCTTACAAAAGATTACGGCCAGATAGAACAATTGTTTCGGCAAATATGTTTTAATGTATTGCCCATAACCGCGATGACCATTCCAGAAATTTTTCATTTTTGTATAATGAAAATGATAAGCAGTGGAAAGTGTCACCGGTATATGATTTGACTTACAGTAATTCCCTGGGAGGTGAACATGCAACCTGTGTAGATGGAACCGGTAAAAATCTAGGCATGAAAGAGATTCTCTCAGTAGCAAATAAAATTGGCTTCGCTCAAGACAAATCAAAGCATATAGTGGAGACAATATATGAGATTGTTGAACAGGAAATAGGAGATATTCTAAAAAGCAATTGGAGCATCGCTGATTAATGCAATATTTACTTAGGTAGTATTCGTGAAAGCTTTTTTAAGAATACTACCTGAACTATTACTTGAATATCACTTTGGCGTAGGAACATCTCCCATTCCTCTCTTGTAATTTCCCACTCACTATGCAATTTTTTCACTCAGGAAGTTTCCTGCCTGTCCGGTCATCCGCTGTATCTTTTGCGTCGGATTCTCTTATAACCGCAGTGAAACATTCACTTTCCGGTTTTCCCAGCATTCAGCCAGGACATTCAACAACAAGCAATTAAATTAATCATATCAATCCCCGTATACCTCGATTGACTGTGCAACACCTATTTGTTATACTTTGGAAAAGAGCACATGGTAAATATGTTAAAGATAGCATAAGGCATGTCCGCAAAGCCGTTTTCCAGGGAAGAAAGGCGGAGCGTCATAACTGTCATTAACGCCTGATATGCGGGGGAGAAAATCAGGAAAACCGTGCAAATACGATGCCCTAGCGCATTATGCGGGATGATTATGCCGCCTACAAAGAGCAGATATGGTCGTTGGTACACAAGAATAAGTCGGCGGGAAAACCTGCAGTCACGAAAAGGATTCACGACAATCAAAGATTGGCCCCGGTGCTCACCGTGGTATTATATTGGGGAGAGGAAGAATGGTCAAGACCGTTAAAACTTCACGATATGCTGGAATTTCCGTCTGACATAGAGGAATAGATTAAGCCATTTGTGTCTGAGAGGGTGCGGACACTTTGTTGGACTTAAGCGACCAACCCCAGACTCCGTCTATAGTTTAGCGGACTCATACCGCCAAGTGATATCTTGATGCGTTTTTCATTTGTATATACTCATCCCGTTCCTGAACGAAGTCTTCAACTGTTGTATCTTTCCTGATATGACAATAAAACATCTCGTTTTTCAGCCGGCCGAAAAATCCTTCACAAGCTGAGTTGTCTGGAGAACATCCTTTTTTAGACGCTGATCTGGTAAGTCTGGCATTTTCCATACGCTCAATCCATCCAGGCCATCGATAGTGACAGCCTCGATCCGAGTGAATAATAGGATGCTCATCATCCTCCAGAAGTGCGATTGCCTTATCTAGCATTCGGTTTACAAGAGCTGCATCAGGAGAGACACCTACGGTCCAAGAAGCTATAGTACCGTCAAAACAATCAATAATAGGTGAAAGATAAATTTTTCCTGCTGGTATGGAAAACTCCGTAATATCGGTGAGCCACTTGCTATTGGGTTTATGCGCGTGGAAGTCCCGTTTAAGCAGGTTTTCTACAGGGCTAATTAACCCTTCTTCTTGCATAATGCGTCTTACTACTTTTTCTGAAATGATAGTTCCTTCAGAAAGGAGGACCGCATGCACACGACGATATCCGTAGCGTTGTGAAGCATCTTCAAATGTACTTTGGATATCTATCCGTAACTGGGCAAACTTATCAGGCTTCCTCAGGACTGCTTCCTGATAGCAGTAGCTGCTCTTGGCCATATTTAAAATAACGAGCAGATCCTTTAATAAATAGCGATTTCTCAGGGCATCAATCACCATGGCCTTGTCTCGATTGTTGAGTTTTTCAATACGGATGCCCTTAACTTTTTTTAGGAGTTCTGCAGCTTTCTTTAACACATCATTCTCCAGCTGGAACCTGTAGGATTCTTTCTTTAAAGCTTCTACTTTGGCCTCCAGATCGAGTTTTTCTTTTTTGAGTTGGATAACATCCTTTTCCTTGTCAGGGGATTCTGGCATTACGTTCTTTCTCCCTTCGCCCAGTAACTTTCTCATGAGTACATCTTACATTAGGCTTTGAACGTTTGACAACGTCTTTCTGCTTCGTCTGGATTGAATTCTTCAACCCAGACTTTAAGGAGTGGGCGACTAGGATAGCTTAACGCTTTTACTGTCTGGATAGCGTTCTTCCCATTCTCCATGTAATGTCGGATAGCGCATTCCTTTTCTTTGTCGGAATACTTACTGTAACGATATTTCCGAGTATGGAGAGATTGACTCCGTTGATACTCATCAACCCAATGGGCCAGCGATGTGACATCTGGATATCCCAACCGTCGTACGGTTAATGCAGCATGTTTACCAAGTTCAAAATAGAGTTTCACGGCATTCAAACGTTTTTCAAGAGAATACATGGACGACCTCCTTTGATTTATGAAGTCCAGGATTTCGTCCGCATCCCCCCTCCGCATCCCCAGACAAATGGGGAGTGGAATTTACTTTTTCATTTCAGGCATGAAAAATTCTCCCCCTCCCTCTTGCCAGTTCCCCCAAAAAATGCTATATTCTACTAGACTGACAAACTATGCCCAAATCTCGCCCTATATCAGACTGCAGCGGATTTCAGTAATCAAAACAGGGCATATTTTTTAATAGAAGCAGTGTAGTTCGGCCTACACCCATCACAATAATCACAACCCAAAGAAAAGAGGAACCCACCCATGGCAATAGTTGACCAAAGCAAAATCAGAAATTTCTGCATCATCGCCCACATTGATCACGGCAAGTCAACCCTTGCAGACCGAATTATAGAGAAGACTGGCTTACTTACCAGCAGGGAGATGCAGTCCCAGGTACTTGATAACATGGACTTAGAGCGTGAGCGTGGAATCACGATCAAGGCCCAGGCAGTCCGTACCGTATATACATCGAAAGACGGAGAAGAGTATATCTTCAACCTCATCGATACCCCAGGCCATGTCGATTTCAACTACGAGGTATCGAGGAGCCTCGCAGCCTGCGACGGAGCGATTCTTGTTGTAGACGCCGCACAGGGAATTGAGGCCCAGACGCTGGCCAATGTATACCTTGCCCTCGACCACAACCTGGATGTATTTCCGGTAATCAATAAAATTGACCTTCCAAGTGCGGAACCGGATCGTGTTGCCGCAGAGATAGAGGACGTAATCGGAATCGAGGCCCATGATGCCCCGAGAATTTCAGCTAAAATTGGTTTAAACATTGACGAGGTCCTGGAACAAATTGTCACAAAGATTCCGGCTCCCCAGGGAGACGCGGCGGCGCCGCTTCAGGCATTGATTTTCGACTCCCTCTATGACTCCTACAAAGGCGTCATCGTATTCTGCCGGATTAAGAATGGAAGTGTCCGCAAAGGCACCCAGATTAAGATGATGGCGACCGGAGCCAAGGCAGATGTGGTGGAGGTAGGCTACTTCGGAGCCGGCCAGTTCATTCCCTGTGAGGAACTGGAAGCCGGTATGGTAGGCTATATCACAGCCAGCATCAAGAATGTCAGGGATACGATGGTGGGTGATACGATCACCGATGCGCAGAATCCCTGCAAAGAACCCCTCCCGGGATATAAAAAAGTGACCCCGATGGTTTACTGCGGTCTCTATCCGGCCGACGGCGCAAAATACCCGGATCTCAGGGATGCACTGGAAAAATTACAGTTAAATGATGCCTCCCTGTTCTTTGAACCGGAGACTTCCATTGCGCTCGGTTTTGGTTTCCGCTGCGGTTTCCTTGGCCTTCTGCACCTGGATATTATCGAAGAACGTCTGGAACGGGAATATAACCTGGATTTGGTGACGACGGCTCCGGGCGTTGTATACCGTGTCCACAAGACGAACGGAGAGATGATGGAGCTTACCAATCCGTCCAACCTTCCCGACCCATCCGAGATAGAATATATGGAAGAACCCATTGTATCGGCAGAAATCATGGTAACGACGGAATTTGTCGGTGCTATTATGACGTTGTGCCAGGAACGCCGCGGAGTCTATCTGGGCATGGAATATATTGAGGCGACAAGGGCGCTTTTGAAGTATGAACTTCCCCTCAACGAGATTATTTATGATTTCTTTGACGCCCTCAAATCGCGCTCCCGCGGATATGCGTCCTTTGACTATGAGCTGAAGGGCTACGAACAGTCCAAGCTTGTAAAACTGGATATCCTTGTGAACCGCGAGGAGGTCGATGCCCTTTCATTTATTGTATTCGAAGGTTCGGCTTATGAGCGGGGCAGAAGAATGTGCGAGAAACTGAAGGACGAGATTCCGAGACACCTTTTCGAGATTCCGATTCAGGCGGCCGTGGGCGGCAAAATTATTGCCAGGGAGACAGTCAAAGCGATGAGAAAAGACGTTCTTGCCAAATGTTATGGAGGCGATATCTCACGTAAGAGAAAGCTTCTGGAAAAACAGAAGGAAGGCAAGAAGAGAATGCGCCAGATCGGAAACGTGGAAATTCCGCAAAAGGCATTCATGAGTGTGCTGAAGCTGGACGAGGAATGATGTTCCGGCAAAATTCATTAAACAATCAGGCGGGAACAATGGAAAATAACACCCCATTAGAACTATATATCCACATCCCATTCTGCGTTAAAAAATGTCTGTACTGCGACTTCCTTTCCTTTGCGGCGGACGAAGTGACCAGAAAAAAATATGTGGAGCAGTTGATTAAGGAAATAGAAACATGCGGGACCAGAATAACCGGGCGGGACGCTGACGCGGCCTTCCCGGTGATTTCTGTGTTTATAGGAGGGGGGACTCCGTCTTCTCTCCGTCCGGAGCAGATTTGCGCTGTTATGAACGCGGTAAAGGAAAATTTCAGACTATTGCCGGATGCCGAAATCACCATCGAAGCCAATCCCGGTACACTCGACAATAAAAGACTCAGAGCTTACAAAAACTCCGGAATCAACCGGTTAAGCCTCGGCCTTCAGTCGGCCAATCCAGGCGAACTGAGGGAGCTCGGACGAATCCATTCCTGGAACGAATTTCTTGAGAGCTACCGTTTAGCCAGAGAAGCAGGCTTTGATAATATTAATGTTGATTTGATGTCGGCACTGCCGGGACAGAGCTTTGAATCTTATGCGGATACACTGGAATGTGTCGCGCTCCTGGAACCGGAACACATCTCTGCATACAGTCTTATCATAGAGGAAGGCACTCCGTTTTATGATAAATATTCGGGCAGGGCAGAAGCTCTTCCGGATGAGGAAGAAGACCGCAGAATGTATCACCACACAAAAGATTATCTGGCGGAAAAAGGTTATCACCGGTATGAGGTATCAAACTACGCCAGGCCGGGCAGGGAATGTATCCACAATGTGGGATATTGGACCGGGATCAGCTATCTGGGAATCGGTCTGGGAGCTTCCTCACTGATGGAAGGACAACGTTTTTCCGTCATCAGAGAGATGAATGATTATCTGGATCTTAGCAGGGAAGAGCTGGCGGAGGGCCGCCAGTACGAAAACCGGGAAATCCTCACGGAACAGGATGAGATGGAAGAATTCATGTTTCTGGGTCTTCGGCTTACGGAAGGGATTGCCGCAAAAGATTTTAAAAAGCGTTTCGGCTTAAATATAGAAGAAATATATGGAATGACCATTGGGAAACTGATGGAGGACGGCCTGATGGAAATGACGGGAACAAAAGAGGACAGAAGGTACAGGCTGAGTGAATTTGGGCTGGATGTCAGCAACTGTGTACTGGCTGAATTTCTGTTGTAGCGGAAATCTTTCGTTACCATTAAAATCACTGCGCGATGAGCCAGCTGCCACTACCTTTTCGCACAGTCAGCGCAGCAAATGCGCAGACCTGACTGAATTGTTACCGGCACGCCGCTTTTTGGCGGGGGTGGACAGTAACCAGCAGCAATCTTTACAAGTATCAGTGTATTTGTTATTATAGATTGAGTTTCACTGTATCATTAACAGTACTGCAATAAGAGCAATATGGAAGAGAAAAAAAGAAGAGTAATAAAGAAGAGTAATAAAAAGAGTTTCATCTGGGAGGAAATGAGTAATGGAAATCACAATGACGCATTATCTGATTGTTTGTCCCCTGGTTTTTCTGGCCGGACTGCTGGATTCAATCGCAGGAGGGGGCGGACTGATTTCCCTCCCGGCCTTTATGATTGCCGGAGTGCCTCCACACATGGCCCTTGGAACAAATAAGATGTGTTCTACAATGGGAACCTCCATGGCTACATACCGTTTTGCAAAGAATGGCTACATTCACCTGAAAAAGGTAATCTGGTTCATTGCGGCGGCATTGGTTGGCTCTACGATCGGTTCCAACCTGACCCTCTTAATGAATGAAAAGATAGTGGAGTACATGATGATTGCCGTGCTTCCCATTGTCGCTTTCTATGTGCTCCGCAATAAGAGGATGGGAGATGACTCGCAGGCAGGGACGATACCGGCCAAAAAGTCATTTATCATTGCGGCTGCAGCGGCTTTGGTAGTCGGGACTTATGACGGTTTCTATGGTCCGGGAACAGGAACCTTTTTAATCCTCATTCTTACGGGCGCCGCAAAATATACGATGAAAGAGGCAGCGGGGACAACAAAGGCCATCAACCTTTCTTCCAATGTCGCGGCTATCGTCACATTCATCATAAACGGGAAAGTATTATATCCCCTTGGTCTGGCAGCAGGCCTGTGCAGCATTGTGGGAAATTACATCGGTTCCGGCCTGGTGCTCTCGAACGGTCAGAAAATCGTGCGTCCGGTGGTACTGATTGTACTGACCATCCTGTTTGGTAAAATTTTACTGGGAGGATGACACAGACGGAATGACACACGGAATGACACAGGCGGGATGACACAGGTAGTCAGTACGTAACAGATGAAGTTACTGTTCACGGGTAGTATCCCGCGAGGTGTTTTCGTGTGCAGTTTGTACGAAAATTCCGAGTTACACGGCACGACGCGATGAAAAGTAAATTTTTCACCACAATCAACGGCGTTTTCTGCCGTTTCTGTGCATCGCGGAGCGTGTTATTGGCCGCAGAACTGCGCTTTTTGGCAGGGCTGCGAACAGTAACCGGTTGACATGAATTTGATATTTGGCATATAAACAGCAAACAAAAAAGAACGGATATAACGGAGTAAAATCCGGCGTATTTATGGAGGAAATCTTATGAAGTGGAAGAAATTCACCCTGACGACTACGACCGAGGCCGTAGATTTAATTAGCTGTGCCTTCGATGAAATCGGAATCGAGGGTATTGAAATCGAGGATAATATTCCTCTTACGGAAAAAGAGACAAAAGGGATGTTCATCGATATACTCCCGGAGCTGCCTCCCGACGAAGGAATAGCGAAAGTCAGCTTTTATCTGGACGACGATGCCGATGTACCGGGCATGCTTGAAAAAGTAAATGAAGCGCTGGAAGAATTGAAAATGTTTACCGACCTGGGCGCATGTACAATCGAGGCATCAGAAACAGAGGACAAAGACTGGATTAACAACTGGAAACAGTATTTTAAACCATTTACAGTGGATGATATCCTGATTAAGCCAACCTGGGAGACGATTCCTGAGGAGCATAAGGACAAGCTGCTGATTCAGATTGATCCGGGAACTGCTTTCGGCACAGGCATGCATGAGACGACCCAGCTGTGCATCCGCCAGCTTCGTAAATACACAGGCAGTGACACGAAGGTTCTGGATGTGGGGACAGGAAGCGGAATTCTGGGCATCACCGCTTTGAAACTCGGGGCGAAAGAGGTATTCGGAACCGATCTCGACGAGAACGCCATCACGGCAGTGGGAGAAAATCTTGAGGCAAACGGTATCCCGGCCGGATTATTTACCGTTCTTCAGGGAAATATCATCGATGATAAAGAGGTACAGGACGCCGCAGGTTATGAGTACTACGATGTGGCGGTTGCCAATATTCTGGCTGACGTTATTATTATGCTCCAGAAGGAAATCCCGGTTCATATAAAAAAAGGTGGAATTTTTATCACCTCCGGTATCATTAATATGAAGGAAGAGGCGGTCAAAGAGGCTTTTGCAGCCAACAGCGCCTTTGAAATCATTGAGGTGACCTATCAGGGAGAGTGGGTATCCATAACGGCGCGTAAGAAATAGGTAACAGTTCATGCTGTCTGAACTGACACAGAATATAGAGGAAAAACATGTATCATTTTTTTGTTGAACAGGAACAGATAGGGGAAGGCGTAATTGCGGTTACCGGACCCGATGTAAATCATATAAAGAATGTACTCCGGATGAAGCCGGGAGAACGGGTTCTTATCAGTGCTAAGGCCGGCGGTGATTATCTGTGTGTAACAAAAGAACTGGCGCAGAACAAGATCCTGTTTGGAATACTGGAGAAGAGTGAGAGTGAAATGGAGCTGCCTGCCAGAATCCACCTGTTTCAGGGGCTTCCCAAAGGTGATAAAATGGAGCTGATTATCCAGAAGGCCGTTGAGCTTGGCGCATTCAGAATCATTCCGGTTGAGACAAAACGGGTAGTGGTGAAGCTTGATTCGAAAAAAGAAGAGGCGAGGATAAAGCGATGGAACGCGATATCTGAGAGTGCGGCGAAACAGTCAAAACGGAGCATCATACCGGAAGTAACAGGAGTTGTTAAATACAAGGACGCTCTGCAGATGGCAGAAGACTTTGGACTTAAAATGATTCCGTACGAATGCGCAAAGGGAATGGAGGAGACCAGACGGCTTCTTCAGACCGCGGAAGCGGGAATGGATATTGCCATATTTATCGGACCGGAAGGCGGCTTTGAAGAAGAAGAGATACGGCAGGCAGGGGAGAGGGGAGTCAGCTCTGTCTCGCTCGGCAGGAGAATTTTAAGGACAGAGACAGCGGGCTTGTGCGTTTTGTCGGCCCTGATGATTTCTCTGGACCGTTAGACGTCCATAAAGCAGAAAGAGGAAGAAAAATGGAAGCTTATTTTGATAATTCGGCTACTACGCAGGTTTTTGACTGCGTAAAAGACGCGGTAGTAAATGCCATGACCATGGACTACGGGAATGCGGCCGCCCGCCATATGAAGGGCGTTGAGGCAGAAAAGATTATAAAAGAAGCCAGAAGAGAGATAGCCAATTCGCTGAAGGTTCAGGAAAAAGAAATCCTGTTCACATCAGGAGGGACAGAATCGAACAACCTGGCGCTGATTGGGACGGCCCTGGCGAATCAGAGGACAGGAAAACATCTGATTACAAGCGCGGTGGAACATCCGTCCGTATATAATACAATGGCCTGGCTGGAGGAACAGGGCTTTGAAATTACCTATCTTCCAGTTGATTCCTTTGGCTGCATTTCCCTGGCGGAGCTTGAGGAGGCGGTAAGGGAAGATACGATTTTGGTATCCATAATGTACGTTAATAATGAAATCGGCGCTGTGGAGCCGGTGGAGGAGATTGCCCGCTGCATTAAGAATAAAAACCCAAAAACCTATTTTCATGTGGATGCAATTCAGGCATACGGCAAATTTCAGATACGCCCTAAAAAGCAGGGGATTGATTTGCTGTCGGTAAGCGCTCATAAGATACACGGTCCGAAGGGAATCGGCTTTTTATATATTGATGAAAAAGTAAAAATCCGGCCCATTGTATTCGGTGGAGGTCAGCAGAAGGGGATGCGCTCCGGGACGGAGAACGTGCCGGGCTGTGCCGGACTGGGGGCAGCCGTAAAGGAGATTTATAAAAATCATGGGGAGCGGGTTGAGAAGCTGTATACACTGAGGGAACGCCTGATTGCTGGGCTGAAGACAATCGATGGTGTGACGATTAACGGGCATGAGGACAGACAAAATGCTCCCCAGGTGGTCAGTGCAAGCTTTGAAGGAATAAAAAGCGAGGTGCTGCTCCATGCGCTTGAGGACAGGGGAATTTATGTGTCATCCGGTTCAGCCTGCTCCTCGAACCATCCGGGGGTGAGCGGAACGCTGAAGGCGATTGGCGTAAAAAAAGAATTGCAGGATTCCACACTGCGTTTCAGCTTCGGCGCATTCAATACGGAAGAAGAGATTGATTATGCAGTAGATGTGTTGAAAGAACTGCTGCCCGTACTGAGACGTTACAGAGCCAGATAAGGTTGCCATTTAACAGATAAGGAAACAGAGAGGAAATATAAACATATGGTACGTTCATTTTTAATAAAGTACGCGGAAATTGGGGTAAAAGGCAAGAACCGCTATATTTTTGAAGACAAGCTGACTTCCCACATCCACCATTCCCTGAAACGTCTGGACGGAGATTTCTCCGTTATCAAGGAGTCGGGAAGGATTTATGCTCATGCATCTTCGGAGTTCGACTATGATGAGGTGGTATCGGCTCTTCAGTGTGTGTTCGGAATTGCAGGCATCTGTCCGATGGTGCAGATAGAAGATAAAGGATATGAGGATTTAAAGGAACAGGTCTTGAAATTTATTGACGAGACGTACCCCGATAAAAATTTCACATTCAAGGTGGATACGAGAAGGGCCAATAAACAGTACCCCCACACGTCGGATCAGATTAACCGCGATTTGGGAGAAATCATTCTGGAGACATATCCTGAGACAAAGGTGGATGTGCATCATCCCGACGTACTTCTCCACGTGGAGATCAGGGGAAAAAATATAAACCTTTACTCCCTGGTAATCCCAGGCCCGGGCGGAATGCCGGTGGGAACGAACGGCAAGGCTATGCTGCTTTTGTCGGGCGGAATCGACAGCCCGGTGGCCGGATATATGATTGCGAAGAGGGGGGTGACGATAGAAGCCACTTACTTCCATGCTCCGCCGTATACAAGTGAGAGAGCCAAACAGAAGGTGATAGACCTGGCGAAGCTCGTATCCAGATACTCGGGACCAATCAAGCTCCATGTAGTGAATTTTACTGATATCCAGCTTTATATCTATGATAAATGCCCTCATGAGGAACTGACGATTATCATGCGCCGGTATATGATGAAGATTGCGGAGGAGCTGGCTAAGAAAGACGGCTGTCTCGGCCTTATCACGGGAGAGAGTATCGGACAGGTAGCTTCTCAGACGGTGCATTCGCTGGCTGTAACCAATGAAGTGTGTACACTTCCCGTATTTCGTCCTGTTATCGGATTTGATAAGCAGGAGATTGTGGATATATCACAGAAAATCGGAACATTTGAGACGTCCATTGAGCCGTTCGAGGACTGCTGTACGATTTTTGTTGCAAAGCATCCTGTTACAAAGCCAAACCTGGATTTGATAAAGAAGTCGGAAACAAAACTGGAAGAAAAAATTGATGAAATGTTGAAACAGGCTGTTGAAACAGCCGAGATTATACGGTGTTGAGAAAACGGGAGTCCGGATTTTGGGACTCCCGCTTAGGAAAGACTATGTTGAATGGGACGTGCTTTTCAGCGTTAAAACAGGGCGTATTTGTTTAAACGATATATGGTGCTAAAATTGTAAGAATGTCATTGATCTCTGTTTCGGAATGGATGTTCAGGTCGATAGGCTTGGACAAATCCAGGCTGAATATACCCATAATCGATTTGGCATCGATTACGTATCTGCCGGATACAAGGTCAAAATCGACATTAAATTTTGCTAAATCGTTTACAAAAGATTTAACTTTATCAATTGAATTTAAAGAAATACGAACTGTTTTCATGAAAAAACCTCCTCTTGCTGCTATGTTATTTCAGCTCTTATGCTGGTAAAATACTAACTCTATACTACCGGGATATGGAGCAAAAGTCAAGAGAGAGATTGTATGAAATCAGGAACTTTAAAGCTAAGGAGAATGACAATGAGAAAAGCAGCACTGCACAACCTGGGATGCAAGGTAAACGCTTACGAGACGGAAGCCATGCAGCAGCTCCTGGAAGATGCCGGCTATGAAATCGTGCCTTTTAAGGATGGGGCCGATGTATATATAATCAATACATGTTCCGTAACTAATGTTGCGGACAAAAAATCAAGGCAGATGCTTCACCGGGCAAAGAAAATGAATCCTGATTCCGTAGTGGTTGCCGTGGGCTGCTATGTCCAGGCAGCGAAAGAGGATCTGGAGAAAGACATGGCGGTAGATTTGATAATTGGAAATAACAAGAAAAAAGATCTGGTGGGTCTTCTGGAACGATATTTTGCAGATCGGGACGACAGGGAGGAAGTGATCGATATCGCGGCAACCGGTGAGTATGAGGAACTTCATATCCGGAAAATCGCAGATCATACAAGAGCCTTTATTAAAGTGCAGGACGGCTGCAACCAGTTTTGCAGCTATTGCATCATCCCATATACCCGTGGCCGGGTGAGAAGCCGGGCGATAGGGGATGTGGTGAAGGAGGTGGAAGGACTTGCGGCGGCCGGGTATAAAGAAATTGTTCTTACCGGAATCCATCTCAGTTCCTACGGCGTCGATTTTCCGGAGGAAAAGAGGGAAAATCTTCTGAGTCTTATCACCTGTCTGGATAAAATCCAGGGAATTGAAAGAATCCGCCTCGGTTCCCTGGAACCGCGAATCATAACGGAAGAATTTGTTTCGGCTCTGGCCGGTCTTAAGAGCATTTGCCCTCATTTCCATCTGTCCCTCCAGAGCGGGTGCAATGCAACGCTTGCAAGGATGAACCGCCATTACACTGCGCAAGAGTATTTGGAGCGCTGTGTCATCCTGAGAAAGCACTTTGATAATCCGGCGATCACGACGGATGTGATTGTTGGATTTCCGGGGGAGACCGTGGAAGAGTTTGATGAGACGAAAAGATTCCTTGAGACGGTCCGTTTTTATGAAATGCATATCTTTAAATATTCCAAGCGGGAGGGCACCAGGGCCGCAGTCATGGAAAATCAGGTCCCGGAGCAGGATAAGTCGGTCCGCAGCGATATCCTCCTAACATTAGAACATAAGATGTCGGATGAATACCGTGAGTCATTTCTCGGGAAAGAGACGGAGGTGCTGCTGGAAGAAAAGGTCGTGATTGGCGGACAGGCCTATATGATGGGACATACACGGCAATATGTAAAGGCGGCAATACCGTTTGAGGAAGGGCTTAAGAATACAACTGTAAAAGGAAGGCTGACGGAGAAGCTGTCGGATGAGATTTTGCTTTTGAAATGAGGATTTAACTGAGGTTTGGAGGACGCGTCCGGAACGGACCATGTCCGGTATGGTGAGGGGGCTGGCTGAGTCTTCCGTCCCCTATTGGAGATTGTCGTGGAGGGGGAATCCGGCCGGAATGAATTGCTGCGGGGACCGTTTGCACTCTTTGGAGTGCGCAGCAGTGCTAA
>PPYE01721350.1_pt1 | contig 14760 bp, 10 predicted proteins | sample 1559881 | NCBI WGS metagenome assembly PPYE01 (sample SAMN08240022, study PRJNA423297) | Human gut metagenome, whole genome shotgun sequencing project.
CTTTCTTAGAGAACCATGTCATTCAAGATATAGATTCGCATTTAAATCCCAATTATAATTTTGAAAACTTCATTGAAGGTTACAGTAATAAACTTTCAAGAAGTGTAGCTGAAGCCGTCGCCGAGAAACCGGGAGGAACGGCTTTCAACCCGTTATTCCTCTATGGAGCTTCCGGAGTAGGGAAAACACACTTAGCCAATGCTATCGGTACCAAAATTAAAGAATTATACCCTCAAAAAAGTGTATTGTACGTATCGGCACATTTATTCCAAGTACAATATACGGAGTCAGTACGTACCAATACAACTAATGATTTTATCAGATATTATCAAAATATCGATGTATTAATCATTGATGATATCCAGGAATTTGCCGGTGTTACCAAAACACAAAACAATTTCTTCCACATCTTCAATCATCTACATCAGAACGGCAAACAGCTTATACTGACTTCCGACCGTGCTCCTGTATTGTTGCAAGGTATTGAAGAACGTCTGCTTACCCGTTTCAAATGGGGTATGGTAGCTGAATTGGAAAAACCGACCGTAGAACTTCGCAAAAATATTCTGCGCAATAAAATACATCGCGATGGACTCCAATTTCCAGAGGAGGTAATCGATTATATTGCCGAAAATGTGAATGAAAGCGTACGTGACTTGGAAGGTATCGTTATTGCTATCATGGCACGTTCTACTATTTTCAATAAGGAAATAGACATGGATCTGGCTCAACATATCGTGCACGGTGTTGTTCACAACGAAACGAAAGCCGTCACCATAGATGACATCCTTAAGGTAGTATGTAAACATTTTGACTTGGAGCCTGCAGCTATACACACTAAATCCAGAAAGAGAGAAGTGGTGCAAGCGCGTCAGATTGCCATGTATCTAGCTAAAAATCACACAGACTTTTCAACTTCTAAGATCGGCAAATTCATTGGCAACAAAGACCATGCAACCGTACTTCACGCTTGCAAAACCGTGAAAGGACAACTGGAAGTAGATAAGAGTTTTAATGCAGAAGTGCAGGAAATTGAAGCGTTACTAAAAAGAAAAGGAATTAATGATTAGTGATTAGCAGGCTCATGATTCATGTTTCACAAGCCATATTCACTAATCACTACTCCACTAACCATTATTTCAGTTCACCATTATTTCAAGAATCCCTGCCGACGAAGCACCTTTAATAGATTTTCAGACATAAACTCATTATCTTTCTTTGTATAACGAACATCTGTAAAGACCTGGGCTAGAGTTTCTTTCTTATTCTCCTCTATAAATTGTTTGCTTTCAGGCAATGATTCTTTATAAGCATAGAGTTTATCTATTTTTTTCGGTGTATAATCATGATACATTTCCTCGTGTACAGCAGCTTCCAAAGGCAAGCGATCAACCTGTGCAGGAATTCCATCCGGGTAACCGACTGTAATTGTCGTCAAGGGAAACACCAATTCGGGCAATCGGAGTATATCGATAATCATTTGAGGATTATAAGTAGTGGTCCCCAAATAGCAAATTCCGAGCCCTACTTCCTCTGCCAATGTACAAAAAGTCTGTGCGACAAGCAGAGTATCCATAGACGCATTCATAAAAGACATTAAATTGTCATAGCCAGGTACAGCTTTTCTTTGCTCACACCATTTTGAAAAGCGACGAAAATCAGCACAAAAAGTAAGTACAACAGGGGCACTCTTCACCATAGGCTGATTAAAATGAGCCGGTGAAAGTTTCTCTTTCATTTCAGCGTCACGAGTCACAACCACACTATAAAGCTGCATACCTCCCATCGTAGAAGCTCGGAATGAAGTTTCAAGCAAATCATTTAACAAATTAGGAGTAATATCCTTCGATAGATATTTCCTGATAGTCCTTCTGTTCTTTACGGTTTCAAACATTTCTTTTTTATTGCAAAGATATAAAAAGAAAAATCTATTTTGCTATATCTACAGAACAGAATAGTTTTCTTTTTGGAAAACTTTAACCTTTAAGAGAAAAGCAAATTCCCCTGTTTATCAAATACTTATCATTAGTAAATAGAAAACTTACAGCCTGTTAATAAATTATTTCATTTTTATTTTGATAGATGAAAAAACATTCTTAGATTTGCATCCACATTTGTTAACGATAAGTAAACTTCTACACATTACTTATTAAAAATCAGATTTAACGCATATTGCATCGTGGAAAAACAAATTTATTCTTATGACGAAGCCTACGAAGAATCTTTACGATATTTTCAAGGTGACGAACTTGCTGCAAGAGTTTGGGTAAACAAATATGCAGTAAAAGATTCTTTCGGAAACATTTATGAGAAGTCTCCGGAAGATATGCATTGGAGAATTGCTAATGAAGTGGCACGCATCGAATCGAAGTATCCGAATGCTCTAACAGCAAAAGAACTGTACGATCTATTGGATCACTTCAAATACATTGTTCCGCAAGGTAGCCCGATGACAGGAATCGGTAACGACTATCAAGTTGCTTCCCTATCCAATTGTTTTGTTATCGGCGTAGATGGTGCTGCCGACTCTTATGGTGCTATCATTAAAATTGACGAAGAACAAGTACAACTGATGAAAAGACGTGGAGGAGTAGGCCATGACCTATCCCATATCCGTCCGAAAGGTTCTCCCGTTAAAAATTCGGCATTAACTTCAACAGGTCTTGTGCCATTCATGGAACGTTATTCCAATTCGACCCGTGAAGTAGCTCAAGACGGACGTCGCGGAGCACTCATGCTAAGTGTATCTATCAAACATCCGGACTCAGAAGCTTTCATCGATGCAAAAATGACAGAAGGAAAAGTGACCGGAGCAAATGTTTCCGTGAAATTAGACGATGCTTTCATGCAGGCTGCTGTTGACGGAAAACCATACTTACAACAATATCCTATTGATTCTTCCGACCCTACATTTACAAAAGAAATAGATGCTTCTACTTTATGGAAGAAGATCGTTCACAATGCATGGAAATCAGCAGAACCGGGTGTTCTGTTCTGGGATACAATAATTCGCGAATCCGTACCGGATTGTTACGCAGATTTAGGTTACCGGACCGTTTCCACGAATCCATGTGGCGAGATACCTCTATGTCCTTACGACTCATGCCGTCTCTTGGCAATCAATTTGTATTCATATGTAGTGAATCCGTTTAAACCGAATGCTTATTTCGATTTTGATCTGTTTAAGAAACATGTGGCATTAGCTCAACGTATCATGGATGATATCATCGACCTCGAACTGGAGAAAATCGAACGCATCATGCACAAGATTGATGAGGATCCGGAAAACGACGAAGTGAAGCGAGCAGAACGTGTACTTTGGGAAAAGATATATAAGAAAAGCGGACAAGGACGACGTACAGGTGTAGGTATCACTGCAGAAGGTGATATGCTCGCAGCGCTGGGATTACGCTACGGAACAGAAGAGGCTACCGAGTTTTCAGAAAAAGTACATAAGACAGTAGCTCTTGGCGCTTATCGTTCTTCTGTAGAAATGGCGAAAGAGCGCGGTGCTTTCGAAATATACGACAACAAACGCGAGCAGAACAATCCGTTCATCCAACGTTTGGCAGAAGCCGCTCCTGAGCTGTATGAAGAAATGAAGAAATACGGACGACGCAACATTGCCTGCCTGACTATCGCTCCCACCGGAACAACCAGCCTGATGACTCAGACAACTTCTGGTATTGAACCGGTATTCTTGCCTGTTTACAAGCGTAGAAGAAAAGTGAATCCGAATGACACAAATGTTCATGTCGACTTTGTTGATGAAACAGGGGATGCGTTCGAAGAGTATATTGTATTCCATCACAAGTTTGTCACATGGATGGAAGCCAATGGATACGATCCGTCCAAACGCTATTCTCAGGAAGAGATTGACGAATTAGTAGCCAAGTCTCCTTATTATAAAGCTACCTCCAACGATGTCGACTGGTTGATGAAAGTAAAGATGCAGGGAAGAATCCAAAAATGGGTAGACCATTCCATCAGCGTAACCATTAATCTGCCGAATGACGTAGACGAGGATCTGGTAAACCGTTTATATGTGGAAGCATGGAAATCCGGTTGTAAAGGTTGTACCGTATACCGTGACGGCTCCCGTTCCGGTGTACTTATCTCAGCCAAATCCGACAAAAACAAGAAAGAGGAACTTCCCCCCTGCAAACCACCTACGGTCGTAGAAGTGCGTCCACGAATATTAGAAGCAGATGTTGTACGTTTCCAGAATAACAAAGAAAAATGGGTGGCTTTCGTTGGCCTGCTAGATGGACATCCTTATGAAATCTTCACCGGTCTGCAAGATGATGATGAAGGTATTTTATTACCTAAGAGCGTGACCAGCGGACGTATCATCAAAAATATAGACGAAGACGGAACGAAGCGTTACGACTTCCAATTTGAGAACAAACGCGGATATAAGACGACTATTGAAGGATTGTCTGAGAAGTTCAATAAAGAATATTGGAACTACGCCAAACTGATTTCCGGAGTACTCCGTTACCGAATGCCAATAGAACAAGTTATTAAACTGGTAGGTTCTTTACAACTGAACAGTGAAAATATCAACACTTGGAAAAACGGTGTAGAACGCGCTCTGAAGAAGTACATCCAGGATGGAACCGAAGCAAAAGGCAAGAAATGTCCGAACTGTGGCAATGAAACTCTCGTTTATCAGGAAGGATGTCTGATTTGTACCACTTGTGGGGCTTCCAGATGTGGATAAACATTCTATAATATATGATCTTATCATTTAATATCGAATACCGTACCAATTGGGGGGAGGAAGTCAAGCTTGCAGGCTTATCGACGGAATCCACCCCAATGTACACTACAGACGGTATATATTGGACGGCAGATGTGGAACTGGAAGTTCCTCAAGAAGGATTGACTATCCATTATAGCTACCAGATAGAACAAAATGGAATCGTCATCCGCAAAGAATGGAACAATTTTCCACGATGCCTTTTCCTATCCGGTACTCCTAGAAAAAAGTATAGAATCAATGATTGCTGGAAAAATATCCCGGAGCAACTATACCTTTACAGTTCTGCCTTTACAGAAGCATTATTATCACATCCCGAAAGAGAAGACATTCCGCAAGGGTACAAGAAAGGGCTAATAATAAAAGCTTATGCCCCGCGCATCAACAAAGATTATTGTCTGGCCATTTGCGGCAATCAGAAAGCATTAGGTAACTGGAATCCGGAAAAAGCCGTTTTAATGAGTGACTCCAATTTCCCCGAATGGCAGGTGGAACTAGATGCAAGCAAGCTCAAATATCCTTTGGAATACAAATTTATCCTTTGCCATAAACAGGAAAGAAAAATTGATTGTTGGGAGAGAAACCCTAATCGCTATTTGGCAGACCCGGAAATAAAGACGAACGAGACACTCGTGATTTCCGACCGATATGCCTATTTTGATATTCCAATGTGGAAAGGTGCAGGAATTGCCATCCCCGTATTTTCTCTGAAATCAGAAAAAAGTTTTGGAGTAGGTGATTTCGGTGATCTGAAACTCATGATCGATTGGGCGGTAAACACCCATCAGAAGGTCATCCAAATTCTACCGATTAATGACACGACCATGACCCATACATGGACGGACTCTTATCCCTACAACAGTATTTCCATCTATGCTTTTCATCCGATGTATGCGGATATAAAGCAAATGGGAACACTGAAAGACAAAGAAGCAGCCTCTAGGTTCAATCAGAAACAACAAGAACTGAATAATCTTACAACTATTGATTATGAGGCTGTTAACCGGGCTAAATGGGAATTCTTCCATCTGATATTCCAGCAAGAAGGGGAAAAAGTATTAGCTTCCGAGAAATTCAATGAATTCTTCGAAGCTAACAAAGAATGGTTGCGACCTTACGCTGTCTTCAGCTATCTGCGTGATGCTTACCGAACCCCTGACTTCCGTGAATGGCCGAGACATTCTGTATACGATGCACAGGAGATAGAAAAGATGTGTCAACCGGAAACGGTAGATTATCCCCACATCGCATTATACTACTATATCCAATATCATTTGCATCTGCAATTATTGGCTGCGACAAAATATGCTCGTGAAAATGGGGTTGTACTAAAGGGAGACATACCAATTGGCATTAGCCGCAACAGTGTGGAAGCTTGGACAGAACCTCACTACTTCAATCTCAACGGACAAGCAGGCGCTCCTCCCGATGACTTCTCGGTCAACGGACAAAATTGGGGATTCCCTACCTACAATTGGGATGTAATGGAAAAGGACGGATATCGCTGGTGGATGAAAAGATTCCAGAAAATGGCCGAATATTTCGATGCTTACCGAATTGACCATATTCTCGGTTTCTTCCGTATTTGGGAAATACCGATGAATGCCGTACATGGATTGTTAGGACAATTCGTTCCCTCCCTACCGATGAGTAGAGAAGAGATAGAAAATTATGGTTTCACATTCCGAGAAGAATACCTGTCTCCATTCATTCATGAATCATTTCTCGGACAGGTATTTGGACCTTATGCCAATCTCGTAAAACAAGACTTTCTCCAGTTAGTGGACGAATCCGGTATTTACCGTATGAGACCAGGCTTTGAGACACAGCAAGAAGTCAAACAATTCTTTGCCGGTAAAAATGATGAAAACAGTATCTGGGTCCGTGATGGATTATATTCTTTAATCAGTAATGTACTGTTTATTCCGGACAATAAGGAACAAGGGAAGTATCATCCCCGTATCGGAGCGCAACGTGATTTCATTTTCCGTTCGTTGAGCGAAGAAGATAAGAATGCTTTCAACAAATTATACAACCAGTATTATTATCATCGCCACAACGACTTTTGGTATCAACAGGCCATGAAAAAGTTACCTCAATTGACACAATCTACCCGTATGTTGGTATGTGGCGAAGATTTAGGCATGATTCCCGCTTGTGTGTCCTCCGTAATGAACGAGTTACGTATTCTTAGTTTGGAAATTCAACGAATGCCAAAGGATCCATCGTATGAGTTCGGACATTTAAATGAATATCCATACCGATCTGTGTGCACCATTTCCACTCATGATATGTCTACTCTACGTGGCTGGTGGGAAGAGGATTATCAACAGACCCAACGTTATTACAATACAATGTTGGGACATTATGGTACAGCTCCCGCCGTTGCAACTCCGGAACTTTGTGAAGAGATTGTACGCAATCACCTCAACAGTAATTCTATTCTCTGCATACTGTCTTTTCAAGATTGGTTGTCAATTGATGGAAAATGGAGAAATCCTAATGTGGAAGAAGAACGAATCAACGTTCCATCCAATCCACGAAATTATTGGCGATATCGGATGCATATCACATTAGAGCAACTGATGAAAGCCAAAGAACTGAATAGCAAGATAAGTGAATTAATACAATACACAGGAAGAAACCCGGAAAAATAATTTGACTTCTATCTATATTAAACACGGATTATACAAATTCCTTTTTAAATCTGTATAATCCGTGTAAACAGCTTATTAAAAGAATGAAAGAGACCCCGAGTAAACGTATTGATTTTGTAGACTTAACTAAAGGAGTCTGCATCATTCTCGTAGTCATGACACATATTGGTGGAGCTTTTGAGCTACTCGACAGGGGTTCTATGTTATCCTGTTTCCGTATGCCACTGTATTTTTTTATATCAGGAGTTTTCTTTAAACCATACGAAGCTTTATCAGGATTCATTCTTCGGAAAATAAACAAGTTGATTATCCCTTTTCTTTTCTTCTATCTAAGTGCATTCCTCCTCAAATACATCATTTGGAAAATAGCACCGGGAGTATTCCATTTACCTGTATCATGGAAAGAACTTTTGACAGTATTTCATGGACATGACCTCATCAAATTCAATCCGCCGATCTGGTTTCTAGTAGCCTTATTCAACTGTAATATCCTGTTTTATCTAGTCCATTTCCTAAGAAATAAATATCTGCCTGCCATGTTTGCTCTTACCTTATTGATCGGGTGCACAGGATTTTATCTAGGTAAAGCACAAATAACACTCCCTCTCTATCTCGATGTTGCCATGACGGCTCTCCCTTTCTATGTAGCAGGATTCTGGATTCGCAGATATAACTTCTTCTTATTTCCACATCACCGTTTTGATAAGTTAATTCCGCTTTTCGTTTTGTCGGCATTGTTAGTCATGCATTTTACTGCTACTACATTGGGGATGAGAACAAACAACTACTCCGGGAATATCTTTCAAGTATACATCGCTGCATTCGCCGGAATATTTATGATTATGCTACTTTGCAAAAAAGTGAAAAGAGTAAAGATTATTTCTTATCTAGGAAGGTACTCTATCATCACCCTAAGCATACACGGTCCCATACTCCATTTTCTAGAGCCATTGGTAGCACGCTACATTCATAATAGTTGGGCACAAGCAACAATGCTTTTGTTCATAACATTAAGTATATGTATTCTACTCACCCCCCTCTTTCTGAAAGTAATCCCGCAAATGGTTGCACAGAAGGACTTGTTAAAAATCAAACAGATTCATACTAAAAAATAAATAGTATATGAAAATAAATAAAAGCTATATCTTTTTGAAAGGAATTCGATTTTACGCCTACCATGGAGTAGCCCCACAAGAAAATTTGATTGGCAATGAGTATATTATCGACCTAAAACTAGGTGTTGACATCAGCAAGGCAATGCAGACAGACGAAGTGACAGATACTGTAAACTATGCTGAGGTATATAACGTTATAAAAACAGAAATGGACATTTCATCCAAATTACTGGAACATGTAGGGAAACGAATTGTGAAGAAACTATTCAAACAATTCGCTACTATTGAAGACATTGATCTGTTTCTATCCAAACGAAACCCACCGATGGGGGCAGACATAGAATCGGCAGGAATAGAGCTCCATTGTAGCAGAAAATAAAACGGGCACGTCTGCCATTCCGAACCAATCAAGAATAACAGACGTGGCAATAAATTATGGTAAAAGTTCTATTGGTAGCTTATAATCTTTTCTTTTTCCTTCTATTCACAGATTCCACAGCTTCCGTTACCACAGGCTTATTCTGGAAACGTTTTGTATAACTGGAATAGTCAGGATGGATACGTTCGTAGTCAGGATCCATAAACAACGGGCTAGAAATAATATGATCCGCTGTTGAACGGTTACAGCAAAATACGATATTTTCCACACCGGCCAAACGAGTCAAAGCTTTTACATCTGTATCATGAGGTTGCAAAGTCATAGGATCAGTAAAAAAGAAAAGATAATCAATCTGCCCATCGACAATACGTGATCCCATCTGCTGATCACCGCCTAATGGACCGGATTTCAGTATTGTAAAATCCCATTCTACATCAGGATGTTTTTCTTTCAATGCTTCCAGTATTAGTGTCCCGGTAGTACCTGTACAATAGAATTTATTTCCCATCAACAGTTCTGAATTCCACAACACCCACTCGATAAGATCTTTCTTCATCGCATCATGTGCCACCAGCCCGATACCCCTTCTAACCTTTGATTCCATTTCGTTATCCTTTTAAGTCCGACAATTGAGAGAATCGTTTGCATCCTCTCGCATAAAACTGCCACAAGATACTACTTTTTATCTGTTCAGGTATTAAATTCAAAGTTTTTTTTCTTAGGTTCTCTTCTCTTAATGAAGAAAATGACGGACAAATCCGTTTATATTCGTCCCGTGCACGAATCACTGCGCGAGCATTGTCCCAATCCCCTTTCAGAAAGAAAGTAAGTGCCGCCACATAATCCAAACAAGTCCGAATACGCATCACTTTATTTAACTCCTCCTGAGGAAGATTCTTATAAAGCATGACAAGATTATTACGGAAATTAAGAAAAGTCTTACGAGGATTCTCTTTTTTAAGCGTGGCTCCTCCAACATGATAGACTACACTTTGCGGAATGCAGACAATCCCACGTCCTCGAGAACGGAGTCGCCAACACAGATCTATTTCTTCCATGTGTGCAAAAAAGCGTCCATCCAGCCCTCCGACATCCAGATAATCCATACGACGAATAAACAAAGCAGCTCCTGTCGCCCAGAAAACCGGAATCACCGTATCGTATTGCCCTTCATCTTTTTCGACTGCTCCCATGATACGTCCCCGACAAAAAGGATAACCATACTTATCTATGAATCCGCCTGCCGCTCCGGCATATTCAAAAAAATCCTTTTGGCGCTGACTTCGTATCTTCGGTTGGCAAGCAGCCACTTCGGGATGCTTATCAAGATAAGCAATCATCGGTTCCAACCAATGTTCCGTCACTTCAACATCCGAATTTAGAAGAACGACATACTCTGCATCTACTTGTCGCAAAGCCAAATTATATCCATCCGCAAAGCCATGATTCTGTTCGAGTAAAATCATCCGGACGGATGGAAACTCCCGCTGAATCATAGTTACCGAATCGTCCGTAGAACCATTATCAGCCACACAGACTTCTATTTCTTTCCCCTCCGAATACCGAATGACAAATGGAAGAAAAGTACGAAGCATATCACATCCGTTCCAATTCAGAATGACGACTGATACTTTCATCTCTTATCTTTTCTCTTAATAAGTTCTTCCTGTTCTTTTTGTTCGCATTCCTTCTTCGTAAATTTCCAGCGCTTATGCGACCACAACCAATAAGCAGGTTCTCTACGAATGGTCTGTTCCAGTTCATGGGCAAACATATCCGTAATTTCTCCTTCGACTGTCTCTTTGGGAGCTTCAGTCATCAATTTAAACTCAGCCTCACAATATCCCCTACGTGTCTTCGTCAGTTCACAATAAAAGACAGGGAAGTTCATCATTTTTGCAATACGTTCAGCTCCATTCAAGAAAGCAGTCTCCTGCCCCATAAAAGTAGTCCAATACCGATCACCACTAGGCCATTGGTCTGTAATCAGACCTACTACCATATTTTTTCCTTCACGCTTCAATTTGATAATTTCACGTGCAGTAGAATGTTTAGGAATATTATATCCACCGAAACGGGAACGAATCTGTTTAAACAGTTCATTCAGATATTTATCCTTCAATGGTTTGTAAACTTGTACAGGTACATCGCCGGGCTTCATAACCGATCCCATTCCAATCAGCCATTCATAGTTGGCATAATGGGGAATCATCACAATAATACCTCCATATTTTTCCGTCAATTCCAAATATTGTTCTGTATTCTTATAAATCATCCTTTGGCAAAGATCTTCAGCGGACATATGCAACAGTTTCAGGTCCTCCAGCATATAATCCGAAAGATAGCGATAAAATTTACGTTCTATCTGCAATCTTTCCGCCTCAGTCTTCTCCGGAAACGACTTTTCCAAATTTTCCCGAACTACCTTCCGGCGATATCTCCCCACATGATACATCAACAGATAATTGAAATCCGAAAGCATATACAATATCCGGAACGGAAGAGCTGAAAACAGCCACATCCCACCATATACCAGCCAATAGATAAGTTTAGATTTCATACTTATATCAGAATTGTGCCTTTAAGCGCTGTCTTGTCCTCATTAAAATCTCCCAAACGCACGTTAACCACTTGATTATCCAATGAGTTATCACTTTCCACTTCTATACGAATATAATTCTTCGTAAATCCGTGCATCGGAGTACTCCCCTTCGACTTTTCCAGCAACACCGACATCGTCTGTCCGATATGGCGCGCATAAAAGGCCTGTGTTTTTTCATCCGAAAGTGCCAACAGCCGTTGACTGCGTTGATGCTTTTCTTCCGGAGACACCACATGATCTATTTTCAAGGCTTGCGTTCCGGGACGCTCGGAATAACTGAACACGTGCAATTGGGTCACGTCCAATCCGGAAATAAACCGATAAGCTTGCTCAAAAAACTCCGCAGTCTCGCCACGAGTACCCACAATCACATCCACGCCAATGAAAGCATCCGGCATAACCTCTTTGATTTTCTTCACCTTCGATGCAAAAAGAGCCGTATCATAACGACGACGCATCAATTTTAAGACTTCATCACACCCAGACTGCAAAGGAATATGGAAATGTGGCATAAAACTACGGGAATGGGATACAAACTCAATAATTTCATCCGTCAGCAGATTCGGTTCAATGGAAGATATACGATAACGCTCGATTCCTTCTATCTGATCCAACGCTTGCACCAAATCAAAGAAAGTCTCTCCCGTCGTCTTGCCAAAATCACCGATATTCACCCCAGTCAAGACTATCTCTTTACCACCTTCCGCTGCAGCTTGCCGAGCCTGTTCGACCATAGAAGCAATAGTTCCGTTACGACTCCTCCCCCTTGCAAACGGAATGGTACAATATGAACAGAAGTAATCGCAGCCATCCTGTACTTTCAGAAAAAAACGAGTACGGTCTCCCCGTGAACACGAAGGAGAAAACGAACGAATATCTTTCGTTGCAGTAGTTATAGCCTCTCCTTTTTCATGTTTCTGCAAATTTCCCAGATACTGCAGCAGTTCACCTTTCTGCTCCGCCCCTAATACAACATCTACTCCATCAATTTTTGCCACATCACCAGGCTTCAATTGGGCATAGCACCCAGTCACTACCACAAAAGCACCGGGATGTTGTTTCACCAATCGATGAATAGCCTGCCGACATTTTTTGTCCGCCATTTCCGTCACCGAACAAGTATTTACCACACAGATATCCGCTTTCTCTCCCTTGCGTGCAGTACGAACTCCCGCCTCACGCAGAATTTTACCGATAGTTGAAGTCTCTGAAAAATTTAATTTGCAGCCCAATGTATAATAAACGGCTGTCTTATCTTGAAACACAGTGGTATCTATCATAAGCTGTTATAAACACATTAACTTTGCAAAGTTACACATTATTATTAGTAAAACACTTTTGGATACGAAAGTTTATTCCTATTTTTGCACAATTCACTAAAAAACGTGCAATGATTAAAGAGAATTTCATTAAACTGTACGAAAATAGTTTTCGTGAGAATTGGGATCTGCCTTGCTATACAGATTATGGAGAAAATACCCAATATACTTATGGCCAAGTAGCCGAAGAAATCGCCCGTTTACATCTGTTATTCAAGCATTGTAGTCTTCGCAGAGGAGATAAAATATCGGTTATCGGCAAAAATAATGCTCATTGGTGCATTGCTTATATGGCTACAATCACTTATGGAGCAATTATTGTCCCTATCCTGCAAGACTTTACCCCCAATGATGTCCATCATATCGTCAATCACTCCGAATCTGTCTTTCTGTTTATCAGTGACAATATCTGGGAAAATCTGGAAGAGGAAAAACTTATGGGGCTGCGGGGAGTGTTCTCATTGACTGATTTTCGTTGTCTGTATCAGCGCGACGGAGAAACCATACAAAAGTTCCTAAAGAACCTCGACAAAGAAATGCATTCTGCTTATCCTAAGGGATTCACCCGCGAGGATATTCAGTACACTACCCTCTCTAATGACAAGATTATGTTGCTGAATTACACCTCAGGTACTACCGGCTTCAGCAAAGGCGTAATGCTGACAGGCAATAACCTTGCCGGAAATGTCACTTTCGGTATTCGGACTGAGTTACTTAAAAAAGGAGACAAAGTGCTCTCATTTCTTCCGCTTGCTCATGCGTATGGTTGCGCATTCGACTTTTTGACAGCAACAGCAGTCGGTACTCATGTCACCTTACTCGGAAAAACTCCTTCTCCCAAAATTATCATGAAGGCTTTTGAGGAAGTGAAACCTAATCTGATTATCACTGTTCCCCTAGTCATCGAAAAGATATATAAAAATATTATTCAGCCTCTTATCAATAAAAAAGGAATGAAGTGGGCACTGAACATTCCTCTGCTCGATAATCAGATTTACAATCAAATCCGCAAAAGACTGATTGACGCATTGGGTGGACGGTTCAAGGAAATCATTATAGGTGGAGCAGCTATGGATAAAGAGGTGGAAGAGTTCTTCTACAAGATTAAGTTTCCCTTTACCATTGGTTATGGAATGACCGAGTGTGGACCTCTTATCAGCTATGCACCTTGGAATGAATTTGTACTAGGTTCCTCCGGAAAGATTCTGGACATTATGGAAGCTCGTATCTACAAAGAAAACCCGGAAGCCGAAATAGGGGAAATACAGGTACGCGGAGAAAATACAATGACAGGATACTACAAGAATCCGGAAGCGACACGGGAAGTATTCACTGAAGACGGCTGGTTACGTACCGGTGACCTCGGAACAATGGATGCCAACGGTAACATTTTCATTCGCGGACGACTTAAAACAATGATTTTAAGTTCAAGTGGGCAGAACATTTTCCCGGAAGAGCTGGAAACGAAACTAAATAACCTTCCTTTTATTTTGGAAAGTATCGTTATCGAACGTAACAAGAAATTGGTAGCACTCGTCTATGCTGACTATGAAGCATTGGATTCTCTCGGACTGAACAATCCGGATAATCTGAAAACCATCATGGATGAGAACCTTAAGAACTTGAACAACAATGTAGCCGCTTACGAAAAGATAAGCAAGATACAACTCTATCCTACTGAATTTGAAAAAACACCGAAAAGGAGCATTAAAAGATACCTATATAACAGTATAGCTGTCGATTAATATGTTCTAAAACATAGGGAAAGAAAGGGAAAGCGGGCAGTTACAAAAAAATATATAAAAAAAGTTGGCTTTTCGAGAACAACATATCGAAAAAGTACATACCTTTGCAGCGTTTTAATAAAGCAATTGATTGTATTACGTTTTTAAAAAGCAAAGAAAATGAAAAAATTAGTTTTGATGG
>PPYE01320867.1_pt1 | contig 14756 bp, 6 predicted proteins | sample 1559881 | NCBI WGS metagenome assembly PPYE01 (sample SAMN08240022, study PRJNA423297) | Human gut metagenome, whole genome shotgun sequencing project.
ACATTATATTACTATTGCTTATTTCATTATCTGCTCAGGCTAAGGATATAAATATATCCGAATACGGAGGCAACGGTGATGGAAAAACCAGCAATACAGGCATTATAAAAAGAGCCATAGACGAGTTGTCATCAAAAGGTGGTGGAACATTAAGTTTCACACAAGGAACTTTCGTTACAGGACCTATCGTACTGAAAAGCAATATCACTCTGCTAATAGATGCAAGTGCAACCATCAAGTTTTCGGATGATTTTTCGGAATATATTCCGTTTGTTGAAATGAGATACGAAGGTGTAGTCATGAAAAGTTTTTGCCCGATGATCTATGCCTATGAACAGGAAAATATCACCATCAAAGGTGAAGGCACAATAGACGGTAACGGCAAAAAGTGGTGGTATGGTACTTTCACCGTAGAAGGAGCTCACAAAGATGAACAATTCAAAAAAGAATTGAATCGGTATCAAGAGCTTTGGAATAAGGAGAATCCGAACCTCACCATCGAAGACCAATCAGATTGGAAACGGACTCTCGGTAAAAGGTTTTTCCGCCCTCCATTGATGCAGCCATACAAATGCAAAGGATTTAAGGTACAAGGGGTAAAAATTATAAATTCACCATTCTGGACTATCAATCCTGAGTTTTGCGAAAACGTATTAATAGATGGCATAACAATAAATAACCCTGATGCACCTAATACTGACGGGATAAATCCCTCATCCTGCAAAAATGTAATTATATCCAATAGTTTCATTACTGTGGGTGATGACTGTATTACTCTCAAATCCGGACGCGACTTACAAGGGCGTCAATATTCGACTCCTTGCGAAAATATCACTATCACTAATTGTGTCATGAGAGCCGGTCACGGTGGAGTTGTAATCGGTAGCGAAATGTCGGGAGATGTTCGCAAAGTATCTATCAGTAACTGTATTTTTGATGGAACAGACCGGGGAATCCGTATAAAATCGACTCGGGGACGTGGAGGTATTGTTGAAGAAATAAGAGTCAGCAATATTGTTATGAAAGATATCAAGAAGGAAGCAATTACAATCAATCTGTTTTATTCAAATGTTCCACAGGAAAGCTTTTCGGAGAGGACTCCCATTTTTAGAAATATACACATATCAGGACTTACAGGCAGTAAAGTAAATACAGCCTGCACGATACTCGGTATTGAAGAATCACCAATTAGCAATATCACATTATCTGATATCAATATAGATGCCGAAACAGGAATTCAGATTGATAAGGCCAAAGATATCACCCTAAACAATATAAAGATAGGGACACAATTGGGTACTGCATACAAAATCAGTTCAACTGAAAATCTTTATGTAAATAATATATCGACAGCCAATCCAGTCGCTACAAAACCTGTTGTAGAACTGACTGATGTGAAAGATGCCTTTATTCAAGGCTGTTTTCCCCTAAAGGGCAGTAAATCATTTGTATCTGTCGATGGAGCTGAAACCAACAACATTATCTTATCCAATAATTCATTTATAAGATTAACGACTGCAGTTGAAAAGGGAAACCTGTTAAAGAAGTCTGCAGCCATTATAGAATAATAAGCAATGAAACTAAAAGCGTGCATATATATTTTCGTATCTTTTATTTGTATCTCCGGTCTATTTTCGCAGACACAAAACGCAGACAGCCTTTACTCTCGTCCATTGATTGAAGTTTTGAATAATATAGAACACCAATTCGGTATTAAAATCAAATACGATCAAAAGATGATAGATGGGAAAGTTCTCACTTATGCAGATTGGAGAATCAAACCGTGGAGCGTAACAGAAACTCTGAAAGCCGTACTTGCTCCTTTTGATTATATATACACGATGGATAACGGAAAGTATAAAATCAAATCATTCGAATACGCCCGAACAACTACGGAGGAAGGTAAGCAATTTCTCGATTATCTTAATTTGCTCTATCCAAATAAAACAGATTGGGAACAACGAAAGGCTCAACTAAAAGCCTGCCTGCCTTCAGCACTTGGGCTATCTCCAATGCCGACCAAACCAAGCACACAAATAATTTTAACCAAGATACGAAAATACAACGGATATACTGTTCAGAACTTTGCATTGGAAACTTTGCCGGGAATATATGTGTGCGGATCCATATACAAATCTTCCCTGAAAATGAAGCAATATCCGATTATATTAAACCCTAACGGACATTTCGGACAAGGGCGATACAGAGCCGATCAGCAAAATCGCTGCGCTATGCAAGCCCGTATGGGAGCAATAGCAGCCAGTTGGGATCTGTTCGCATGGGGGGAAAGTCTTCTCCAATTCGATGGAACTCTACATCGGCTAAGTGCAGCTCATGCCATCCAAACATTAAATACCTTACGCATACTCGATTATATGCTATCGCTGAAAGAAGCAGATCAGACCAAAGTCGGCATCACTGGGGGATCGGGTGGTGGCAGCATGACTATGATGGTCTCAGCCATTGACGACCGTATTACTTTAAGCATACCTACTGTTATGACTTCATCCTACTTTGTCGGAGGGTGTCCTTGCGAAAGCGGTCTTCCGGCACATCTTTGCGGAAACAGGACTAATAATGCAGAGCTTTCAGCGATGTTTGCACCCAAGCCCCAGCTTATCTTATCCGATGGTAAAGACTGGACTGCGAATGTTCCAGAATTGGAACTGCCCTACATCAAACGTATATACGGATTTTACGGAGCAGAAGAGAATATCGAAAATACCCACTTCCCCGAAGAAGGACATGATTATGGGATTTCTAAACGATTGGCAATGTACCGTTTTATAGCAAAACATTTCAATCTGGATTTGAAATGTATTTCGGATTCGGACGGAAATATAGACGAAAGCAAAGTAACCATCGAAAAAGAATCTGAAATGTATGCTTTCGGAGAGAAAGGCGAAAACCTCCCCAAAAATGCAATAAAAGGAAAAGAGTCTTTATTAAAAGTCCTGAAAGAGTACCAAATCATTAAAGAATAACCATGAAACAAGTTTTATCCATATTCGTAATGTTAGTCTTGGGAACATGCCTTTCTGCCCAACAAGACCTAAAGTTGTGGTACAACAAACCTGCAACCGATTGGAATCAAGCCCTACCTCTAGGTAACGGACGTCTGGGAGCTATGGTATTCGGCGATCCTTCGGTTGAGCATCTCCAGTTAAATGAAGAAACAATCTGGGCAGGTTCGCCAAACAGCAATGCACGTGAGCTAGAAAACGGTGTCTTGAATAAAGTCAGGCAACTCATATTCGAAGGAAAATACAAACAAGCAGAAGACATGGCTACAGAAAAAATCATGTCTAAAACAAACCATGGCATGCCATATCAACCCATGGGAGATTTGTTTATTTCGTTCAATGGTCATAACAAATACACCGACTATTATCGGGATCTGGACATCAGCAACGCAACCGCCTCTGTGAGCTATAAAGTGGATGGTACTACTTTCCGAAGAGAAGTATTCACGTCATTTACAGATCAGGCAGTAATAATAAAACTGACTGCAGATAAGAAGTCAAGTATTTCTTGTAACATATTCATGACTACACCTCAGGAGAAAGCCGAACAATTATCCGAAAACGGAGAGTTGATACTTACGGCAATTACCCCTGCTCATGAGAAACAAAGCGGAAAGGTACAACTCGAAACAAGAGTCAAACCCAAAGTCTCAGGAGGAAACGTTTCGGTTAATAATGGTATAATATCTATCAATCACGCTGATGAAGTGATCTTATATGTGGCTATTGCTACTAATTTCAACAATTACAATGACCTTACAGGAGACAAAACTGCGCGATGTAAAGCGTATCTGAATAAAGCATATAACAATGAATACAATAAGGCTAAAGATGAGCATAGCCTATATTATCAGCAATACTTCAATCGCTCGTCTCTTTATTTAGGAGAGACAGAAAACAATAAAAAGCCTACAGATGAAAGAATCCGTAATTTTGCGACGAGTTACGATCCTTCTTTGGCTGCATTATATTATCAATTTGGACGTTACCTGCTGATATCGAGTTCTCAACCGAATACTCAGGCTGCAAATTTACAAGGTATATGGAACGACAGGTATTTACCATCTTGGGACAGTAAATACACTTGTAATATCAATCTCGAAATGAATTATTGGCCTGCAGAACCTACCAACCTGAGCGAAATGCACGAGCCCATGTTACAACTTGTTCGTGAAGTAGCAGAAACAGGAACCGAAACAGCAAAAAAGATGTACAACTGTAGAGGATGGGTATTACATCACAATACCGATATATGGCGAATAACAGGTCCTGTAGATAGGGCAGCGTCAGGTATGTGGCCTACAGGCGGAGCTTGGGTAAGTCAACATTTATGGTACAGATACCTATATACGGGCGATAAAGAATTTCTGAAATCGGTATATCCTATAATGAAGGGTGCAGCCATGTTCTTCAATGATTTTCTGATAACCGAACCTTCGCATGGTTGGTTGGTCGTTAGTCCTTCGAGTTCTCCTGAAAATACGCATGCCGGAAGCAAAAATAAAGCTACAATTTCAGCCGGAACCACAATGGATAACCAACTGGTTTTCGATCTGTTTTCGGAAGTAATTACGGCTGCTGATCTATTAGGTTTGGATAAAGATTTTGCGGATACATTAAGATCTAAACGAGCTTTATTACCTCCTATGCAGGTCGGACAGCACAATCAATTACAAGAATGGATGCAAGACTGGGATTCTCCCGATGATAAACATCGACATGTTTCTCATCTGTATGGTTTGTATCCCAGCAATCAAATATCTCCGATAAGAACTCCTATACTTAGTGAAGCTGCTAAAAATTCGCTTATTTACAGAGGAGATCCTTCAACAGGATGGTCGATGGGTTGGAAAGTTTGTTTATGGGCTCGCTTACTCGATGGTAATCACGCATATAAATTACTTACAGAACAACTGAATCTAGTAACAAACGAAAAAAAGAAAGGTGGAACATACAGTAATATGTTTGATGCCCACCCACCCTTCCAGATTGATGGAAATTTTGGATGTACTGCCGGTATTGCCGAAATGTTTCTACAAAGCCACGACGGATTTGCACATATACTACCTGCATTGCCCGATGTATGGAAAGACGGAGAGATTAAAGGCTTAGTCGCAAGAGGTGGCTTTGTGTTTGACATAGAATGGAAAAACGGAAAAGCTACTCGAATACAAATCTACTCGAAAAACGGAGGTAATTGTCGCATCGGAGTGGTTGGCAAATTGAGTGGACAAGGGATAAAATCTGCCAAAGGCGAAAATCCAAATTCATTATACGCAACACCTCAGATTACAACTCCTTTGATTTCGGACAAAGCAACAATAAATCGAAATATAACAAATACCTACACATCAGCATCGAATATGTACGATCTGAAAACAGAAAAAGGTAAAGTATACACTTTCACTATTAAGTAACTGTAAGTATTTAATGACATATCTTAAAATAATAACTAATTGTTGTTGTTATACTTGCAAAGTCAATAAATAGGTTTGAGACCTTAAAAAATAAATAAATCGACTATGAAAAAAAATACACTTATACGTTTTGCAGTTCTCCTCTTTCTATCTACAAGTTTAATCGCTTGCGGAAATAAAAAGGAGAACAATAACAATATAACCGATCAAAACAAACCGTGGTCTGTAAAATTAGCAGAGTCGGAAATCAAACGTTTCCCTGAAGCATGGATGATAGAAAAGGCTAAATCTCCCAGATGGGGATACACTCACGGATGTGTAGCTAAAGCTATGCTTGATTTGTATAATCATACACATGACAGTACTTTCTATAGATATTCTAAAGGGTATGCCGATACCTTAATTACTGCTGAAGGCTCGATCAAAACATATCAGTTCGAAAAGTTCAACATAGATAATATCAATGCCGGAAAGATTCTATTTCGGTTCTATTCCGATACAAAAAATAATAAATATAAATTGGCTATCGACACATTGGTTCTTCAAATGGAAAACCAACCACGAACTAAAGTCGGCGGATATTGGCATAAACAAATATATCCCGATCAGATGTGGCTCGATGGTGTATATATGGCTGAACCTTTTTTAGCTGAATATGCAGCACAATTTAATAAGCCAGAAATGTTCGATGATATAGTCAAACAATTCACGCTGATAGACAAATATTGCTACGATAAAGAATCAGGGTTGTATTATCATGGATGGGACGAAAGCCGTAAACAGAAATGGGCAGATCCTAAAACAGGATTATCTCCAAATTTCTGGTCGAGAAGTATCGGTTGGTATGCGCTCGCTTCGGTAGATGTATTAGACTATCTACCACAAGATCATGCCGGACGAAAAGACATACTGAATATTATAGATAAATTGGCTAAGGGGATTACCAAATGGCAAGATCAAAAATCAGACACATGGTATCAGGTTACCAATTTAGGCGATCGTAAGGGTAATTACCTCGAATCATCAGGTTCTGCTATGTTTGTTACATTTCTGTACAAAGCTATTCGCAAAGGATATATAAGTAGTGAATATTTAGCATCGGCAAATAAAGGATTCGAGGGTCTGATAAAAGAATTTACCAAGTTAGAAACGGATGGCACATATACAATAACTAATTGTTGTGCTGTTGCCGGATTGGGTGGAGAAAAAGTATACAGAGACGGATCATTCGAATATTATATCGGAGAACCTGTTATCGAAAACGACCCTAAATCCGTTGCACCATTTATCTGGGCTGCCATAGAAAACGAAAAACAAAAGAAACAGAAATAATACCATGAAATTTATTACCAAACATATAGTTCTATTTTTTGCTTTAGCTGCATCTTTAAGTATTACAGCTCAGGACAACAATAAAAAGAAAAAAGAAAAACCGTGGGACAATGGAAGATTAATTGTCAGCGACAATAAACGTTATTTACAACATGCCAATGGCAAACCATTTTTCTGGTTAGGAGAAACAGCATGGCTTTTACCTTCCAGATCGAATAGAGACGAAGTTGATTTTCTGATGTCCGAAGTTCAAAAAAATGATTATAATGTTTTACAAATATCAGTACTTCATACTATTCCGGCTATGAATGTTTACGGACACGAGGCTTTACCCAATGGTTTTGATTTCAAAAACATAGATCAAAAAGGTCAATACAATTATTGGAAACATATAGACTACATCGTAGAAAGAGCTCAAAAAAGCGGAATATATGTAGGCATTGTTTGTGTTTGGGGAGGTCCTGTCAATGAAAAATTAATGACAGTTGAAGATGCTAAAAAATATGGAACATTTCTGGTAGAAAGATACAAAAAGTACCCAAACATAATCTGGTTTATCGGAGGTGATATTCGTGGCGATGTACAACCCGAAGTTTGGCAAACATTAGCTAAAACAATACGAGCACAAGATTCCGAGCACTTAATGACATTCCACCCCAGAGGTCGTACCTCTTCTACCACTTGGTTTAATAACGAAGATTGGTTAGATTTTAATATGTTTCAATCAGGGCATCGCAGATACGGACAAAGGTTCGGAGATGGAGATTATCCTATTGAAGAAAATACCGAAGAAGACAACTGGCGATTTGTTGAAAGCAGTTTAGCTGTATCTCCACATAAACCAGTAATAGACGGAGAACCTGCTTACGAAGATATTCCTCATGGATTGCACAATTCGGGCGAAAGATATTGGCAAGCCGAAGATGTACGCCGATATGCATATTGGTCTGTTTTGGCAGGATCGTTTGGTCATACATACGGACACAATTCGACTATGCAAATGCTGCGCCCCGGATATCTGGCTTCTTTTGGTGCAAAAAAGTCTTGGTGGGATGCACTGCACGATCCGGGATGTTTACAAATGAAATACCTGAAAAAATTAATGTTGGCTTTTCCTTTTACAGAACGGATTCCCGATCAGAGTATTATTGCCGATACCAATGGAAAACAATACGAACGGGTAATCGCAACCAGAGGTAACGATTATATTTTAGTATATAACTATACAAACCGTTTGACCAAGATAGATATGACCAAGATCAGCGGAACTAAGAAAAAAGCTTGGTGGTATAGTCCTCTTGATGGACATACTGAATTTATCGGTGAATTCGACAACGGATCGAAAGACTTCATCAACGATTCGGGATACAGAGCCGGTAACGATTGGGTACTGATCATTACAGATGCAACAAAAACATATGTAGAAGACAATCTTCAAGAAAAAAAATAAATGATGAATTTCAAACGTATTATATTGTTTTGGGGTGCACTAAGTCTTTTTATCTCAGTCCATGCGATTGAGATAAAAGACTTACGTTGCGAATTAATGACTAATCCTGAGGGCATAAGTACTACCACTCCCCGCTTCAATTGGATCATAAAATCAAATGAGCGCAACTCGCTACAAACTTCTTATCAGATATTAGCATCCAGTTCCCCTGAAAAATTAAACGAAAAAGATGCCGATTTATGGAATTCGGGAGTCATCAAAAGCGATCAGTCCACTTTAGTCAAATATGCGGGAAAAGCTCTTAAATCGAGAGATATAGTCTATTGGACAGTAAAAGTTACCACCAATAAAGAAAATAGCGGATGGAGTACTCCGTCTCATTTCTCAATAGGGTTACTTAATTCTAACGATTGGGCTGCTCAATGGATCGGGCTAGATAAAGCTTTCCCTTGGGATAGCGAAACTCAACATTCGAGACTATCGGCTCGTTACCTCAGAAAAGAATTTACCTCTGCCAAAACTGTAAAATCGGCTAAAGTATATATTGCAGGGCTAGGTCTGTATGAACTTTATATAAACGGTAAGCGGATTGGAAATCAAGTTCTTGCCCCAGTCCCTACAGATTATGATAAATCTGTTACTTATAATACTTTTGATGTTACATCACTCATTAAAAACGGAACGAATACTGTTGCAACTATTTTAGGAAATGGCCGCTATTACAATATGCGTCAAAACTTTAAACCGCATAAAGTAAAAACTTACGGCTATCCTAAAATGCGACTTCAGCTTGAAATAGAATATACCGATGGCAGCAAATCGTTTGTCAACAGCGACAATAATTGGAAGGTAACATCTGACGGACCTATCCGATCAAATAATGAATTTGACGGTGAAGATTACGATGCTACCAAAGAATTACAGAACTGGAATCTGAATAGTTTCAATGATTCTAAATGGACTAAAGCATCTGTAGTAAGTGCTCCATCGGGCAGTCTGATTGCTCAGATCACCGACAATATGCGTATAAAAGAAGTACTGAAACCTATAAGAGTAAAACCCTTAGCAAAAGATACTTTCATTATCGATATGGGTCAGAATATGGTCGGATGGCTTCAACTGAAAGCACAAGGACATAGAGGAAGTAAAATAACTATCCGCTTTGCAGAATCATTAGATAATAATGGACGCCTAAAGCGTGATAATTTAAGAAGTGCCCTATCTACTGATACATACATACTGAAAGGTTCGGGTATTGAAACATGGGAGCCATCGTTTGTTTATCACGGATTCAGATATGCCGAAGTTACAGGATTTCAAAGCATCCCTACAATTGACAATTTCGAAGGAAAGGTCATATACGATGATATGGCTACAATCGGTGAATTTAGCTCTTCGAATGAGCTATTGAATCAAATATATCAGAATGCATATTGGGGAATCAGAGGTAACTATAAAGGAATGCCTGTAGATTGCCCTCAACGGGACGAAAGACAGCCTTGGCTAGGAGACAGGGCAACGGGCTCGCTAGGAGAAAGCTATATTTTTGATAATACCAGATTGTATGCCAAATGGTTAAATGATATAGAACAATCACAAATGCCATCGGGACAGCTTCCTGATATGTCTCCCGGATTTTACAAAACATATTACAGTGATAATATGACATGGCCCGGTACTTATCTGATGGTGGCTGATATGATATACCGTCAAACAGGAAATGCCGACCCTATTATAAGTCATTATGCCTCTATGAAGCAATGGCTAGAATATATGAGGAGTAAGTATATGACTACTTCTTACATCGTCACCAAAGATAAATACGGAGATTGGTGTGTCCCGCCCGAATCAAAAGAACTGATTCATTCTCTCGATCCTGCCCGAAAAACAGATGGGGAACTAATATCAACAGCTTATTATTTTTATTTCATGCAATTGATGCAAAAGTTTGCTAAGATTGCCGGACATGAGAGTGATATACCTCAATATGTCAACTTAGCTGATCATATCCGCACAGGTTTCAACAATAAATTTTATAATAACGCAACCGGTCAATATAGCAATTATACCGTAACAGCCATTCTTTTACCTTTGACTTTCGGTATTGTAGACAAGGAAAATGAAGATCGTGTTTTCAAGAATATGATGTATCGTATCGTTCAGAACGATAAACTGCATATAAGTACAGGGGTTATCGGTACTCAATGGTTAATGCGTGAACTGTCGAAACGAGGATGTACTGATGTTGCATATACTATTGCTACTCAGAAAGATTATCCGGGATGGGGATATATGATCGAAAACGGAGCAACTACTATATGGGAACTGTGGAATGGAAATACAGCCAGCCCAAAAATGAATTCACAAAACCATGTGATGCTTTTAGGCGACCTTATTGCATGGATGTACGAGAATATTGCAGGAATCAAGAGCCACGAAACGCATACAGGATTTAAGTGGTTGTGGATGCACCCTACCCCAACCGAAAATTTGAATCAGGCAAAAGCATCTCATACCACACCTTATGGTCTGGTAGAAAGCGATTGGACATTAAATAAAGGAATCTTTACATGGAAGATTACCATTCCTGTTAATAGTAGAGCTAATATTCTTATACCAGCTGCCGAAATAAACGACATTACCGAAAACGGTAGACCTATTACTGATGTAGAAGGGTTAAAATTTGTACGGAAAGAAAACGGACGTATCAATCTCGAAATAGGCTCGGGCGAATACTCATTTACTTGTAAATATGGTGTTGCACAAGATCGTTGGAGAGAGGGTATTATTGCCGATGAATTTATTTGCGAAAAACCGTCTTTCCCCGAAAGTCATGCTTCTACCATTGCCGAAACTAAAGAAGGATCAATAATAGCCTCTTGGTTTGGCGGAACAAAAGAACGAAACCCTGATGTATGTATCTGGACAAGCCACTATATAAACGGTAAATGGACTGAACCAAGAAACGTTGCAAACGGAATCGTGAATGACACTCTTCGCTATGCTTGTTGGAATCCTGTATTGTATCAAGTGCCAAATGGTGAACTTCAATTATACTACAAAGTAGGACCTAATGTCGGAGGATGGATTGGAAAAGTAATTACATCAAACGATGGAGGTTATTCTTGGTCTGAACCGAAAGACCTACCCGAAGGATTTCTCGGACCTGTAAAGAATAAACCTGTACTCCTTAAAAACGGATTACTGATTTGTCCATCGAGTACCGAAGGCGGAGCTTGGAGAACTCACCTTGAAGTGACTAAAGACTTTGGCAAAACATGGTCTATGATAGGTCCTATCAACGAAGGTAAATCAATACATACCATTCAACCATCAGTACTTACTTATCCTGATGGAAAATTGCAGATTCTGTGTAGAACGCAGGAACGAACAATAGCACAATCGTGGTCTGCCGACAATGGCAAAACTTGGTCAGAATTTAAACCAACGATGCTTCCCAACAATAATTCGGGAACAGATGCCGTAACATTACAAGACGGACGTCAATTGCTTGTATATAACCATGTATTGCCCAATGATACACTGAAAAAGGGTAAAGGACTAAGAACTCCTTTAAATGTAGCAATATCCGAAGATGGTAAAGTATGGTATGCAGCTTTAGTTTTAGAAGACTCACCTATCAGTCAATATTCATATCCATCAGTTATTCAATCATCCGACGGATTGGTGCATATTGTTTATACATGGAGACGTAAAGCCATTAAACATGTGGTCGTAGATCCTTCTAAATTAGTTTTATCGAAGATCGAAAACATGGAATGGCCTTCACTTACCGAAACAGCAGAAATACAAGTGGTAAACAATCAACGATACAAAGTTTCTGTTTGTGACTGGATGATGCTGAAACGTCAAAAAGTAGGGGCAATGGAGCTTGCTAAATCATTAAATGCAGACGGTCTTGAGCTTGATATGGGAGGTTTAGGTAAACGCGTCAGCTTTGACAATAAACTAACGGAAAAGCATTTTCAGGAAATGTTTATTGCCGAATGTAACCGGTTAGGTATACAATACAGTTCTCTGGCTATGTCGGCTTTTTACGGGCAATCGTTTGCCAAAAGAGACAATTACGAACAACTGATAGATGAATGTATTGCTACGATGAAAGCAATGGGTATCAAAGTAGCTTTTCTGCCAATGGGTAATCAAAGCGATTTAGTAAAAGAACCCGAGTTATACAATACGGTTGTAGAAAGGCTGAAAGTGGTGGCTAAAAAAGCTGAATCTGCAGGAGTAGTTATCGGTATCGAAACTACCTTGACTGCTAAAGAAGAAGCAAAGTTGATCGATAAAATAAACTCTCCGTCTATAAAAAGCTATGTCAACTTTTCGAGTATTATTAAACGTAATGGTAATATTATCAAAGATCTAAAAACTCTGGGTAAAGATCGTATCATTCAAATTCATGCTTCAAACACCGATGGGTATTGGTTAGAAAACGATCCTGCAATCAATATGCCCGAAATAAAAAAGACATTGGATAAAATGGGATGGAGCGGTTGGCTTGTAGTAGAAAGATCTCGTGACACTAATGATGTACATAATGTGAAGAAAAATTATGGAGCAAATGTTCGATACCTAAAGCAAGTATTCCAATAATAAGGACTCAGGTCTTTTAAATGAAATCAAATAAACACGCTGTATAATGATTAAATATATACATACACTCTTTGCATTCTGCTATGCTTTTGCATTATCAGGAGCAGAGATATATGTCTCTACCAAAGGCAATGACTTTGACGATGGCAGTAAAAATAAACCCAAAGCAACATTAAACGCAGCACTAAGAGAAGCACGTGAGTACAGACGTCTTTCGAAGATAAAGAAAGATGAAGCAATACATATTAAGGTAAATGGAGGTACCTACAATTTGTACGAACCTCTCTTTATCCGTCCCGAAGATTCGGGAACAGAATCAAGTCCAACTATCATCGAAGCAATAAACGGAACACCTGTTTTAAGCGGAGGTATGCAAATAAGTAACTGGAAAAAAGAAGGCAAATACTGGACAGCTTCAGTTCCCCGATTCAATGGTAATCGGATAACCTTTAGGCAATTATGGGTAAACGGCAACAAGGCAATCAGAGCTCGTAATGTTTCTGATTTCGAAAAAATGGACAGAATCAGAAGTAATGATAAAAAGAATGAAACACTTTGGGTTCCTGCATCATCTGTAAAAGGTTTAGAAAATGCACCGAATCTGGAGTTAGTCATCCATCAAATGTGGGCTATTGCCAACCTTCGGGTTAAATCGATTGTTGTACAAGGCGATTCGGCAGGTATCAAATTTCATAATCCAGAAGCTCGCATACAGTTTGAGCATCCTTGGCCTCAACCTATGATAAAAGAGGGATTTAATTCTGCTTTTTATTTTACTAACGCTTTTCAGTTAATCGATAAACCGGGAGAATGGTATCACGATATCGATTCTAATAAAATTTATTATTTGCCCCGATCGGAAGAAGATATGAAAACAGCCGAAGTAATTGTTCCTACACTCGAAACTCTAGTAGATATAAAAGGAACTATCGACCGCCCTGTTAAGCATATTCAATTCAAAGGTATTGATTTTCGATATACAACATGGACACGTCCATCCGAAAAAGGGCATGTACCTCTTCAAGCCGGAATGTATCTTTTGGACGGCTATAAACTACGTCCACCCGGAGTACACGGAAACTTGAATAAAGGGATAGAAAATCAAGCATGGATAGGTAGTCCTCCGGCAGCAGTAATGGTTGAATTTGCCGAAAACACCCTTTTCGACAACTGTAAATTTCAACATCTGGGTTCTTGTGGAATTGATTTCATTTCAGCTTCCCGATACGATATTGTTAATGGATGTACATTTTCGGATATTACAGGCAATGCCATGCAAATAGGTAAAATGTCTGACATAGGTATGGAGAGCCATTTACCGTACGATCCTTCGGACAAAAGAGAATTATGCTCTTATCAAACTATATCGAATAATCTGATAACCGATGTAGCCAACGAAGATTGGGGATGTGTAGCCATCTGTGCCGGATTTGTTACAGACATCAATATCGAACACAACGAGATCAGCGAGATATCATATACAGGTATCAGCCTTGGATGGGGATGGACTAAAACTGTTAATTGTATGCGCAACAACAGAATACATGCCAACTATATACATCATTATGGTAAACATATGTATGATGTAGCCGGCATATATACTCTTTCGGTACAATCGAAATCGTTCATCACAGAAAATAGGGTCGAAGATATTTACAGCCCCTCGTATGTGCACGATCCTCAGCATTGGTTTTACTTATATACCGACGAGGGCAGCTCTTTTATTACAGTAAAAGATAATTGGACTCCTCAAGAAAAATTCCTACAGAATGCAAACGGTCCGGGAAATACTTGGGAAAACAATGGTCCGATGGTTGCCGATTCAATCAAAACGAGGGCGGGACTGAAACCTGAATACAAACACCTTAAAAGTCTATGAACCATGAAATATAAACTAATATTAATTATGCTTTGTGT
>PPYE01456080.1_pt1 | contig 14756 bp, 5 predicted proteins | sample 1559881 | NCBI WGS metagenome assembly PPYE01 (sample SAMN08240022, study PRJNA423297) | Human gut metagenome, whole genome shotgun sequencing project.
ACAATGGGAAAACTCATCTTGGAGAGGGCTTCACGCTTAGATGCTTTCAGCGTTTATCCCTTCCCTACATAGCTACTCTGCACTGCCACTGGCGTGACAACAGATACACCAGAGGTAGGTCCATCCCGGTCCTCTCGTACTAAGGATAGCTCTCCTCAATTTTCCTGCGCCCACGACGGATAGGGACCGAACTGTCTCACGACGTTCTGAACCCAGCTCGCGTGCCATTTTAATGGGCGAACAGCCCAACCCTTGGAAGCAACTCCACCTCCAGGATATGACGAGCCGACATCGAGGTGCCAAACACCACCGTCTATGTGAACTATTGGGTGGTATCAGCCTGTTATCCCCGGGGTAACTTTTATCCGTTAAGCGACGACCATTCCATTCTGAATCGCCTGATCACTAAGTCCTGCTTTCGCACCTGCTTGACTTGTAGGTCTTGCAGTCAAGCTCCCTTTATACCTTTATGCTCTTTGAATGATTTCCAACCATTCTGAGGGAACCTTTGAACGCCTCCGTTACTCTTTAGGAGGCGACCGCCCCAGTCAAACTGCCCACCAGACACTGTCCCTGAACCAGATTATGGTCCTAGGTTAGAAATCCAATAAACTAAGGGTGGTATTCCAATGGTGACTCCTTTAAGGCTGGCGCCTTAATCTCATAGTCTCCCACCTATGCTCTACATAGTTTACCGAATTCCAATATCAAGCTACAGTAAAGCTCCACGGGGTCTTACCGTCCAGTCGCGGGTAACCTGCATTTTCACAGGTATTAAGATTTCACCGAGTCTATGGTTGAGACAGTACCCAGATCATTACGCCTTTCGTGCGGGTCAGAACTTACCTGACAAGGAATTTCGCTACCTTAGGACCGTTATAGTTACGGCCGCTGGGCCTATTCACTGCGGGTCTATCGCTAGACCACCCCTTCTCCCGAAGTTACGGGGTCATTTTGCCGAGTTCCTTAACCATAGTTCTCTCGCTCACCTTAGGATACTCTCCTTGACCACCTGTGTCGGTTGTCGGTACAGGCACCTATACGATTAACCCTAGAAGCTTTTCTTGGAAGCCTAGCATCATGAAAGTTCGATTGTCCGAAGACTCTCTTCCCCATCATGTTTCAGCTGTTATAGTATTGCGGATTTGCCAACATACTAGCCTACGCACTTAGACCAGAATCCATTAACTGGCTCTCACTAGCTTTCTCCGTCACTCCTTCAGTCATATAGGTGGTACAGGAATATCAACCTGTTGTCCATCGACTACGCTTTTCAGCCTCATCTTAGGTCCTGACTTACCCTGGGAAGACGAACTTTACCCAGGAACCCTTAGTCAAACGGTGAATGGGATTCTCACCCAATTTTCGTTACTCACACCGGCATTCTCACTTCTAAGCGCTCCAGCAGTCCTTACGGTCTACCTTCTCAGCACTTAGAACGCTCCCCTACCACTTGCACTTACATGCAAGTCCGCAGCTTCGGTATTGTGTTTAGCCCCGGTACATCTTCGGCGCAGTGTCACTCGACTAGTGAGCTATTACGCACTCTTTAAAGGGTGGCTGCTTCTAAGCCAACCTCCTAGCTGTTTTGACAACTCTACATCCTTTCCCACTTAACACAAATTTTGGGACCTTAGCTGGCGATCCGGATTCTTTTCCTCTCCCGTATGGACGTTATCACCCATACAGTGACTCCTGATTAGTACTACCCAGCATTCGGAGTTTGATTGTACTCAGTACATCTAGACGACGCCATCGCACATTCAGTGCTCTACCTCCGGGCAGATTCAATCAAGGCTAGGCCTAAACCTATTTCGGGGAGAACCAGCTATCTCCGAGTTCGTTTGGAATTTCTCCGCTAACCACAAGTCATCCGTACGCGTTTCCGGGCATATCGGTTCGGTCCTCCATTGGGTCTTACCCCAACTTCAACCTGCTCATGGCTAGATCACTCGGTTTCGGGTCTATTGCATCATACTTAAGCGCCCTATTCAGACTCGCTTTCGCTTCGGCTCCATCTGTTCGACTTAACCTTGCATAATACAATAACTCGCCGGTTCATTCTGCAAAAGGCACGCTCTCACACATTAATGTGCTCGAACTTTTTGTAAGCATACGGTTTCAGTTTCTATTTCACTCCCCTCCCGGGGTTCTTTTCACCTTTCCCTCACGGTACTTGTTCACTATCGGTCATTAGAGAGTATTTAGCCTTGCATTACCACTAGTGGGTTCCCCCATTCGGAAATCTCCGGATCAAAGATTACGTACATCTCCCCGAAGCATATCGTAGTTAGTCACGTCCTTCATCAGCTTCTAATGCCAAGGCATCCACCATACGCCCTTACAAATTTAATCACCATTAAAATTATTATCCTAATTTGATTGAGATTCTATAATAAAAATCTTAATCGTCTTATTGCGACTACAATAAGACTACCACATTATCAAGTTTTCAAAGAACTATTATGAGAGAGTTATTCTCTCAAAACTAAGCAAAATATACAAGTAGCTAGTTTTTTCGGTTTTTCTATTTCTCCATAGAAAGGAGGTGATCCATCCCCACGTTCTCGTAGGGATACCTTGTTACGACTTTACCCCAATCACTTGTCCTACCTTAAATGGCCCCCTCCTAAAAGGTTAGGCTACCACATTCGGGTATTACAAACTTTCATGGCATGACGGGCGGTGTGTACAACACCCGGGAACGTATTCACCCCAACATTCTGATTTGGGATTACTAGCGATTCTAGCTTCATGAAGTCGAGTTGCAGACTTCAATCCGAACTGAGACCTTGTGCGGGTGCCCGTCAATTCCTTTGAGTTTCAGCCTTGCGACCGTACTACTCAGGCGGAGTACTTAATACGTTAGCTTCAGCACTGGGTAACCCCAACACTTAGTACTCATCGTTTACGGCGTGGACTACTAGGGTATCTAATCCTATTTGCTCCCCACGCTTTCGTGCCTCAGCGTCAGTAACGGCCCAGCAAACCGCTTTCGCCACTGGTGTTCCTTCTAATATCTACGCATTTCACCGCTACACTAGAAATTCCGTTTGCCTCTACCGTACTCAAGTCTACCAGTTTTTAAGACTTACCGGAGTTGAGCCCCGGGCTTTAATCTTAAACTTAATAAACCGCCTACACACGCTTTACGCCCAATAAATCCGGATAACGCTCGCCCCCTACGTATTACCGCGGCTGCTGGCACGTAGTTAGCCGGGGCTTTCTGGTATGGTACCATCACACTAAGTTCATTTCCTAACCTAGTCGTTTTTTCCATACAACAGAGTTTTACAATCTATAAGACCTTCATCACTCACGCGGCATTGCTCGTTCAGAGTTTCCTCCATTGACGAATATTCCTAACTGCTGTCTCCCGTAGGAGTTTGGGCCGTGTCTCAGTCCCAATGTGGCCGATCAACCTCTCAGTTCGGCTACGCATCGTCACCTTGGTAAGCCATTACCTCACCAACTAGTTAATACGCCGCAGGCCCATCTAATCGCGAAGCTTTAAAGGCTCCTTTCAATGTAAAATTGACTCTTACATTTTATTCGGTATTAGCAATCGTTTCCAACTGTTATCCCCAACGAAAAGGTAGGTCACCCACGTGTTACTCACCCGTCTGCCACTAGATGGGAATCCAGATTCAGTCTTGTGCAAGCACTCAACCTTCACTGGGCCATCTCGTTCGACTTGCATGTCTTAGGCATGCCGCCAGCGTTCATCCTGAGCCAGGATCAAACTCTCAATAAAAATATATTTTAATTATTTATTCATAGTTTTAATTCCTAGCTACTCAAATTGACATTTTGCTCAGTTTTCAAAGAACAATCTCTTTTGCATCTTTTCACAAGTGCATTAATAATATATCAAATATATTCGACATTGTCAACTGTTTTTTTTACTTTTTTTCTTTTTTTACTTAATTTAAGTAAAGCAAGTAAAAAGTAAAATAAAAAAACAATTTAACTAGTCTTATATATACATATTATATTATGCATTGACTATTAAAATGTTTCCAATTTTCTTTCAAAGATACAACTTCGACACTCTTTCGCATCGACAGATAATATCTTACCACTTAATTACCAACTTGTAAAGTCTTTTTTGAATTTTTTTGAATTTTTTTCACTTTTTTTAATTGTAAAGTTAAATGTAGTCCCTAAATGTGTCAAATACTACATTTAAATAGTAGTAACATTACTATTATATTTTAAATAAAATCAAATATTAAATTAATTATTTATAATCAAAAATACAAAATAAACTAATATATATTTATAATGTAACTCAAAAATTAATATTATAACCTTAAATATGCCAAATAACGACGATAATCATTTCGTTAATATTGAATTACCAATACTATATTAAAATAATCATATACACAAATATTTGCAGATTTTAGTATCTTCAATAAAAAAGACATAACCAAAGGTTATGACTTTAATATAATTAATCTAAAAACTCTTCTTCTAGCACTTCAGAAGCATCTTCATCAAAGAATTCCTTCTCTAAAGAATAACCAACATCCATATACTCTTTAGCACCAGTACCAGCAGGGATTAACTTACCAATAATAACATTCTCTTTTAATCCTTGAAGTTTATCAACTTTACCCTTAACAGAAGCCTCAGTTAAGATTCTAGTAGTTTCTTGGAATGAAGCTGCTGATAAGAATGAATCAGTCTCAAGTGCTGCCTTAGTAATACCAAGAAGTATTGGTTGTCCAATAGCGGGTTTCTTACCTTGAATAATAACATCTTTATTACCCTTAGTAAATTCTTGTAAAGAAACAGTAGTACTAGGAACTAATAAAGTATCTCCAGCATCCATAATTCTAACTTTAGAAATCATTCTCTTAGCTATAATTTCAACATGTTTATCACTAATATCAACACCTTGAGATCTATATACCTTTTGTACTTCTTTTAGAATATATTGTTGAACAGTGTTAGGATCAGTTACTGCAAGTAACTCTTTAGGAGAAACACTACCTTCAGTAATTCTATCTCCAGCTTCAATCTTATCACCTTTTTCTACTCTAAGTTTAGCACCATATAAAGTAACATGTTCTCTAGTCTCAGTATCATTCTTAACATATACCTTAAACTTACCACCAGCATCTTCAATCTTAGATACAGTACCAGATATCTCACTAATAGTGGCTTTACCTTTAGGATTACGAGCTTCAAATAATTCTTCAACTCTAGGAAGACCTTGCGTAATATCCGCACCAGCAACACCACCAGTATGGAATGTTCTCATGGTAAGCTGAGTACCAGGTTCACCAATAGATTGAGCACCCATAATACCAACAGCTTCACCAATTTCAACTAAGTTACCAGTAGCAAGATTTCTACCATAACAATGTTGACATACACCATGATCAGTCTTACAAGTTAAAACATTTCTAATTTCAACTTCAGTTATACCAGCCTTAATAATCTTATCTGCTATAGCCTCAGTAATAAATTCATTTTTATCAATAATAACTTCTTTAGTTTCAGGATTAACAACTTTCTTATTAGTATATCTACCAACAATTCTATCATATAATGGCTCAATGATACCATCTTTATCATCCATAAATGCACTAACAACAACACCTTGAATAGTACCACAATCTTCTTCTTTAACAATAATATCTTGTGCTACATCAACAAGTCTTCTTGTCATATAACCAGAATCAGCAGTCTTTAATGCTGTATCAGCACTACCCTTTCTAGCACTATGTGTAGATAGGAAGAATTCAGATACTGATAAACCATCACTAAATGAAGATAAAATTGGAATCTCAATAGTTTCACCATTAGGTTTAGCCATTAATCCTCTCATACCAGCAAGCTGTACGAAGTTAGAAATAGATCCTCTAGCTTTAGAGTTCATCATTATAAATATTGGATTATCAACATAACTCTTAGCATATCCTTGCAATTCATCTTGAATTTCTTCTTTAGCTTTAGTCCAAATATCAATAACAAGTTCTAATCTTTCTCTATCAGTAATAAGTCCTCTTTGGAATTGCTTATTAACTTTCTTAATCTCTTCATTAGATTTCTCAATAATAGCATCCTTATTCTTACTAGTAACAACATCAGATACCGCTATCGTAATACCAGAGAAAGTAGAATACTTAAATCCTAAATCCTTAAGTTTATCTAGGAATATACTAGTTTCAGTAGTCTTATATCTCTTAAACATTTGAGCAATAATTTTCTCAAGTGCACCCTTATTAAATGGAGTAGATAAAGGCATCTCACTAATTCTAGCCTTAACATCTTCACCATAATCAATAAAGTATTTACTAGGAGTAATACCTTCAATATTTTCACTAGTAGCCTCACATAAGTAAGGGAATGAATCAGGTAAAATCTCATTAAAGATAATCTTACCAGGAGTAGTAACTAAATACTTATTCTTATCTTCATCCAAGAATACCTTATGTTTAAATGAATTAACAGGAACAACAATTCTTGTTTGAAGAGTAATCTCTCTTCTTTGATAAGCCATTAAAGCTTCATTAGTATTCTTAAACGCTCTACCTTCTCCTTCTACACCAGCTTTTTCCATAGTAATATAATAGTTACCAAGAATCATATCCTGTGAAGGAGTAACAATAGGATCACCATTTTTAGGAGAAAGAATATTATTAGAACCAAGCATAAGAATTCTAGCTTCAGTTTTAGCTTCTTCACTTAAAGGTACGTGAACAGCCATCTGATCTCCATCAAAGTCAGCATTAAATGCTGTACAAACAAGTGGATGAAGTCTAATTGCCTTACCACTAATTAACTTAGGTTCAAATGCTTGAATACCAAGTCTATGTAAAGTAGGAGCTCTGTTAAGCATTACAGGATGTTCTTTAATAACATCTTCAACAATATCCCATACTTTAGGGTCTTGATTATCAATCATCTTTTTAGCAGACTTAATATTATTAGCAAGACCTCTTTCAGTTAAACCATGAATAACATGTGGTTTGAAAAGCTCAAGAGCCATTTCTTTAGGAATACCACATTGATACATCTTTAAATCTGGTCCTACAACAATAACACTTCTACCAGAGTAGTCAACTCTCTTACCAAGTAAGTTTTGTCTAAATCTACCCTGTTTACTCTTAAGCATAGAACTTAAACTCTTAAGAGCTCTATTACCTGCTCCAGTAACACTTCTACCCCTTCTACCATTATCAAATAATGAGTCAACAGCTTCTTGAAGCATTCTCTTTTCATTTTGAATAATAATTGAAGGTGCACCTAGTTCAATAAGTTTCTTTAATCTATTATTTCTATTAATAACTCTTCTATATAAATCATTTAAATCACTAGTAGCAAATCTACCACCATCTAGTTGAATCATCGGCCTAAGTTCAGGAGGAATAACAGGAAGAGCCTCAATAATCATCCATTCAGGTTTATTACCAGATTGAACAAATGAATTAATAACATCAAGTCTCTTAACAAGTCTAGTTCTCTTCTGACCAGTAGCACCATCTAATTCTTTTTGAATTTCTTCTAATTCCTTATTTACATCAACTTCAGAAAGTAACTCTTTAATAGCTTCAGCACCCATACCAACTCTAAAAGTATTACCATATTTTTCATAATATGCTCTATACTCTTTATCAGATAAAGTTTGCTTCTTAATTAAAGTAGTAGCTCCTGGATCAAGTACAACATAAGAAACGAAATATATAACTTCCTCTAAGTCTCTTGGAGACATATCAAGAGTAAGTCCAATGTATGAAGGAACACCCTTAACATACCAAATGTGACTTACTGGAGTAGCAAGTTCAATATGTCCCATTCTCTCTCTTCTAACAGAAGATTTAGTAACCTCTACTCCACATCTATCACAGACAATATTCTTATATCTAAGTCTTTTATACTTACCACAAGAACATTCATAATCTCTAGTAGGTCCAAATATCTTTTCACAGAATAATCCATCCCTTTCAGGTTTTAAAGTTCTGTAATTAATAGTCTCTGGTTTTAATACTTCACCATACGACCAAGACCTAATCTTCTCAGGTGAGGCAATTCCAATCTTAAGAGCCTTAAAATCATTAGCTTCTAACATTAGAAATCATCTCCTTCCTCAATTGAATCTTCAATATCACTATCTATATCATCAATATTTTCTTCATCAAAATCATCATCATCGATTTCATTATCATCATCAAGATCATCAAACGATCTTTCATTTTGAACTTCTTCTGCTATAGGATTATCCTCCAAATCAGCTTTTCTTTCAAGTTCACTAAATGATACTTCATCATCATTATTATTAATAACTGAAATATCAAGTCCCAATGCCTGAAATTCTTTAATAAGAACTCTAAATGCTTCAGGAATACCAGGTTTAGGTAATGGTTGTCCTTTAACTAAAGCTTCATATACTTTAACTCTACCTACAACATCATCAGATTTATAAGTAAGAATTTCTTGAAGTACATGAGATAGAATAGTCTTACCATCTTCATCCATACCTGCTTCTTTCATAGCGGCAGCTATATCTTCTCTCTTAGCACCATCAAGTACTGGAGTAGCAAAATGAACACCAAGTTTTTTACCAGCCATACCTAAATGTAACTCAAGTATCTGACCAATATTCATACGTGATGGAACACCTTGAGGATTAAGCATAATATCAACAGGAGTACCATCAGGTAAGAATGGCATATCCTCACTAGGAAGTATAAGTGAAATAACACCCTTATTTCCGTGACGACCACTCATTTTATCTCCAACTTGAATCTTTCTCTTTTGAATAATATATACCCTAACAACCATACTTACACCACTAGGTAAGTCTTCATTATCATCTTTAGTATAAACTTTAACATCATGAACAACACCATCACCACCATGTGGAACAGTAAGTGATGAATTTCTAACTTCTCTTGTCTTCTCTCCAAAGATAGCATGAAGTAATTTCTCTTCACTAGTTAAATCAGCCATTCCTTTAGGAGTAACTTTACCAACTAGAATATCACCTTCATGAACCTCAGTACCAATCTTAATAATACCATTTTCATCAAGATTCTTTCTAGCTTCTTCTCCAACACTAGGAATATCTCTTGTAATTTCTTCAGGACCAAGTTTAGTATCTCTACATTGAACTTCATAATCTTCAATATGTAAAGAAGTATAAACATCATCCTTAACAAGTCTTTCATTCATAATAACAGCATCTTCATAGTTATAACCATTAAATGTTGTAAAGGCAACAACTACATTCTTACCAAGAGCAAGTTCACCTTTATCAGTACTTGGACCATCTGCTATTATTTGCCCTCTCTTAACCTTATCTCCTTCTCTAACTATTGGAACATGATTAAATGTTTCACCTTGGTTAGATCTTTCAAAAGTAGCTAAGTGATAAATATCTTCACCTTTAGCATTCTTAACAACAATTTTTTTAGCATCAGCATAACTAACAATACCATCAGCCTTAGCAACTACTACAGAGCCACTGTCTCTAGCAGCAATATATTCAGCACCAGTTCCAACAAATGGAGCCTCTGTCTTAAGAAGTGGTAATGCCTGTCTTTGCATGTTTGCACCCATTAAAGCACGAGTAGCATCATCATGTTCAAGGAAAGGAATTAAACTAGTTGTAACAGAAACAACTTGTTGTGGAGAAACGTCAATATAATCAACTTTATCAGGACTAACAAGAACATTCTCTCCTCTATATCTACCTGCTACTATATTATCGGTAATCTTATTATCATCATCAACATTAACAGTAGCTTGAGAAATATAAAAATCTTCTTCTTCGTCAGCAGTCAAATAAACAACTTCATCAGTAAGATGTCCATCTACCACTTTTCTATATGGAGTTTGGATAAATCCATATTCATTAATTTTAGCATAACTAGCAAGTGAAGTAATAAGTCCAATGTTTGCTCCTTCAGGAGACTCGATAGGACAAATTCTACCATAGTGAGAAGAGTTTACGTCTCTTACTTCAATACCTGCTCTATCTCTAGATAAACCACCAGGTCCTAATGCTGATAATCTTCTCTTATGAGTAAGTTCAGCAATTGGATTAGTTTGATCCATAAATTGAGATAACTGACTACTGCCAAAGAATTCTTTAATAACCGCAGTAACTGGTCTAATATTAATAAGTGTTTTAGGAGTAACCGTTTCAATATCTTGAGTAGTCATTCTCTCTCTAATAACTCTTTCCATTCTACTAAAACCAATCTTAAATTGATTTTGTAATAATTCACCTACTTGTTTAACTCTTCTATTACCTAAATGGTCAATTTCATCATCTTTACCAATACCTTCATTTAAGTTTAGATAATAACTAACAGAAGCATAAAAATCAGACATTGTAAGATTCATAATATTAGCAGATGGATCATTACCAATAACTTTAACAATTTTCTTATCATCTACATTAGAATATAAATGAATAACTTGAATCTTGTTATGTTCATCTATACTTGAATTAATAGTTAAATCCTCATTAACTTTTGCCTCAGTAACGCCATAACCATTATCTAAATAAGTACATAATTCTTCATATACCTCTTTATTAATAAGAGTTCCTTTTTCAATCTTAACTTCACCATCGATAATAATATCTTCAGCAAGTCTATTACCAAGTAATCTATCTTTAACATTTAATTTTTTATTAAACTTATATCTACCTACTTTAGCTAAATCATAATGAAAATCATCAAAGAATCTAGTAATCAATTGGTTCTTTGAACTGTCTAAAGTAGTAGGCTCTCCTGGTCTTAATTTCTCATATATTTCAATAAGAGCCTCATCAGTATTATGAGTAGAATCCTTCTCTATGGTATTTTTTAAATATACATCATTATCAAATAAAGAAAGAATATCCTCATCACTAGACAAACCTACTGCTCTTAAAAGAGTAGTCATTGGTACTTTTCTATTTCTATCTATTCTAATATAGATAACATCTTTAGCATCAGTTTCATATTCAAGCCAAGTACCTCTAGATGGAATAACTTTAGATGCAAAAACAGGTTTACCATTTTTATCAATTTCCTTAGAATAATATACACTAGGAGATCTAACAAGTTGTGATACAACAACTCTCTCAGCACCATTTATAATAAATGTACCAGCATCAGTCATAAGAGGCATATCACCTAAGAATATTTCTTGTTCTTTAACTTCCCCAGTTTCATTATTAAATAGTCTAGTCTGTACCTTTAAAGGAGCAGCATAAGTAATTTGTCTATCCTTGCACTCTTTAATAGAATATCTAGGAGTACCAAATTCATACTCACCAAACTCTAAAGATAAACTACCAGAAAAACTTTCAATTGGTGAAAATGTTTCAAAAACCTCTTTTATCCCTTCTGTTGCAAACCATTTATAACTTTCAGTTTGCACCTCTAATAAATCACTAATTGCTAGTGAATTTTTGATCATAGAAAAGTTTCTTCTTTTTCTATAATCACCGCTTTGTTTTAACTTATAAGCCATTAATTTTTCACCCCAATACCTAGAATTTTTTTAAATTTCAGTCACATTAAAAGATGTGTTACCAATTTATAAGTTTATCAGCATTTTACGAGTATGTCAATAACTTTGACATCACTTTTTCATTTTTTTCACTTTTTTTTAACAAAAATACAAAAAAGCATCATTATCGACACTTTTTTAACTCTACAACATAAAAACCCTTATCTTTATCAATAACATTAACCATATATTTATTTTCTAATTCTTTAATCATTGATTTAACACCATGATCTTTCCTCATAACAAAATATATTACTCCATCATCTTCTAAATAATCATATCCATCAAATAAAAATCTTCTTATAACATCCTTTCCCGCTTTAATAGGAGGATTAGTAATAATATAATTATACTTCTTATTAACATTATCATAAACATTACTAACAAATACATCAGCCTTAACATTATTAAGTATAAGATTATCTTTAGTAAGAGAAATAGCTCTCTCATTTACATCAATCATATCTATATTAATATTCCTATTAAAAGTACCAAGTATAATACCTACTACTCCAAGTCCACATCCAAGATCAAGAACGTTGCCAGATAAACTATCTATATCAATACTACCAAGTAAAACTCTTGTACCATAATCAAATCTATCTTTAGAAAACACCCCATTATCACTATATATAGAAAATTCTTTATTATTAAAATTAAACTTAATTAATCTTTTCTCACTCTTAATATTTTTATCATTATCAAAATATTGACTCATATCAATCACCAACAATATTATAATAGAATTATATTAAAATTACAATATCTTTTTATTACCTTCCGAGCCTGTAGTCTCGTAAGGCGAGTCTGAGCCCAGGTCTCATCCTCGAAAAATTATATAAAAGAAAAAGGCTACTATTTAGTAACCTCAATCAAATACCTATTAATATTTCCATCTTGTACAAAATCAGCATAAGGAACAACTAATATATTCAAATTACCATTATCGTTTACAAAATACAAAATACTGCCATCATTTATAGAAGTTTCCAACATTTTATTAGCAATGTTATAGCAGTTCTTATCTTCCGCAAAACATGAAGTATTCAAGTCAAAATCAGTTCCCCATAACTCATTCATTTTATTTTTAAGTAATTCCTTTTCTTTATCCAATAAAGTATCATTATCATAACCAAGAGACGATACCATATCAGAATATTTAATTTCCTTACCAGAAGTTAAGTCAATATTATAAATATTATAATCTAATACCCATTTAGAAGTAGCTTGAATTGAAGAAATAATAACGACAGACAAGATATTATTATATTTAAAAGTCTTATATGTAAGTATTTGTGAACAACTAACAGCCTTATCTTGATCAATTTCTGCACAAGCATCAAATCTTTTTGCATATTCTATATATATTTTTTTAATTTCTTCATTAGATGCCTTAGCATAATCAGAATTAATATTCAAATATGGAACCTTTAAATCTGATAAATATTGTTTACCAATTCTACCACTAACAGATAACCCATAACGATCTATATTAATAACTTTATCATTACCATCTTTTCTGACAAACTCAGTATACTTATTATCATAAGAATAATCAGCATCATATACATAATCTTTTTCAGTATTAATTCTAATATCTTTCACAACATTATTATCGATGTCATTATCCTTATTGATAACTTTATCACATATAATATAACCTCCAAGTCCTCCTACTAATAAACATAGTATAACAACCAAAACAATCAAACCTGTATTTTTCTTTTCCATATCATATCCTCCTACTTAAATAATAACACAAACCAAAAGTAAAAGCAATATTCTAATATATATATTTATTCTTTAACTAAATGTTTAACTTTCCAAGTATCAAATTCTTCTCTTTGCTCTTCAGTTTCAATTTCCATATGATAAAAATGTTTAGTAAACTCACCACAAGAACTACCAACTTCTCTACCAGGAGGACTATAAGTTTTAATTCTAATATTTGGTACCCTATTAGAAATATCTCTTACCCATAACTGTTCATTTTTACTTATCTCTAACTCATTAATCGGATTAAATCTAATAAACTTTATTGTAATATTATATCTGTCAAGTAATTTACACATTCTATCAAGTTCTTTCATATCATCATTAACACCATTTATTAAAGTATAATGAATTTCTATAGGATCATTATTACTATGTAGTTTTACATACTTACCCATTAATACTTCATTCTTTTGTAATAAATTTCTATAACTAACTAAATATGCAAGAGCATCTTGAACAGAAACCTTAGTACTAGGAATTAATTCATATCTTTTTACATCAATAGGATTATGTAAAGAAAAATGTACTTTAAGGGGCATATCTAAACTATTAACCATTTCACCCAATTTAATAATATTATCATTAGGCATCATCGTAGCAAGAGCATACCCAATATTCTTATAACCAAGTTTTTCTTTAATAAAATCTTCTTTTCTATATACATCTTCAATTAACTTCAAATTAAGAAGTGGTTCTCCTACTCCCATAAAAGAAATAAGTAAATTCTCCTTATCAGTTCTTCTTTTACCATTAATAGATAATGTATTAATTAAACAATAAATAAAGTCTTCACATTTAATCGGAGTCATTACTTTATTAAGGCCTTTATTAGTTAAATGACACATCTTACAACCTGAATTACAAAAATGATGAGTAGGAACACAAACTACATCTTTATCCTTCTTATTAAATAATAAAGACATTTCTATAATCTTATTATCCCCAACATCAAAAACAGTTTTTAATGTACCATCATTATAATCCTTAAAAGTACCAATTTTATTAATCATAATTATTACCTCCAACTACACTTGTTTTCTATTATAACATACTTTTTAATAAAAGAAAAAAGAAATCTAATTAAATAGATTCCCTATCTAATAGAAAAACTATTATTTATAGTTAATATACTATACATAAAAAGAACATCTTGATCCTTAAATTTTATATAATTATTCAAAATTCTTGAAGAAACATATCTAATATCAACAACAGTAATTTTCTTATAACCTTCTATTAATAGAGGAACTAAACTACTACCATAAGAATCACGAAAAACAATTAACTCTCTATTACTATTTGAAGTAGGATTAACAATATCTATAATAGAAGATGCTCCTGATAAATATATATCATATTTATCTAATGATTTTAATTTGTCATAATCATATATTTGTGTATATTTTTTAGTTTCATAATTATACACACTACTATTAAGAGTAGATGGATTAGATATTGTT
>PPYE01511888.1_pt1 | contig 14756 bp, 30 predicted proteins | sample 1559881 | NCBI WGS metagenome assembly PPYE01 (sample SAMN08240022, study PRJNA423297) | Human gut metagenome, whole genome shotgun sequencing project.
CGACAGCACCAGCGCCATTGCCTCGCAGATTATCGTCACCTTGACGCGCTCCCAGTTTTCCCACGGGATGTCTTTCGGGCGGTCTTTGCGCTGACCTGCCGTTTTCTGCATAATCATCTGTCGCATTTCCATACAGGCTTCTTTCAGTGCCGGATAGTTTGCCTTTAGGCCGCCCATTTCCATGAAGTGCCACATAGTATCCAGCATCGGGTTTTCCCACGGTTCAGGTTTTACCATCGGTTTTTGCCTTTCTCTTGGGCGGTCGTTTCTTCGGCACTTCCGGGATTGTAGCCGCAACTTCCTTTTGCTTCTGCTGCTTTTCCATTTCCGCCTGGATGGCCTCAACCATATTTCTAAAACTCTGTAAGGTTTGAAGCGCCTGCATCTCGAACACAAGCCGCGCCAACTCTTCCGGCGTTCCCTGCTGGATGGAGTGACCGTCCGGGTATATCGTTATCGTCATTCCGTACTATCCTTTTCTTTCAGTTCCACTTTCGGCATCGGCTGATCCGAACGGTTTAGCGTGGAGAAGAAGTCGTTCCACATTCCACCCTCCGGGAAGTCGTGCCACGCTAGGGCATAACGGATCGCCAGCCATACGGATTCTGCCCGGTACGCTTCCCTCAATGTAAACTGGATAGAAGCTGTCGGCACATTCTGCGTCCAGAGCGTGCGCAGCCCCGCCCGCATACGGTCGCGGAGCCGCATACACTTGTAAAAATCCTGCTCGTGATCCCGGTTGAATTTCTTCCGTTCCTCGGTAGTATGGCACTCTTTCTCCATCTGCTCCACATAGTCCCAGCAGCAGACCTCGTTTGTGAAGTCCTCAAACTGGCCCATCCGCAGGCGGAGATATTCTTCACACGCTTGCTTTACCGCTTCCGCCGTTTTCCGGCTCATGGTTATGGTTACGTTTTCCACATCCGCCGGGTGTGACTTTCTTTTTTGTGCCATACTGGTTTTCCTTTCCGCCAGGCCATCCACGGTGCTGGCCGTGCTCAAACTTTTTCACCATTGCGGCTACCTGAATCGCTTCCACTGCCAGACTGACAGCCATTTCACGGATTTCTTGAAGTTCTTCCCGCGAAATTGTTTTGTTTGCCTTGACGGCGTTCCACATTCTCTTTTTGACGTGGAGTTCCAGCGGCATAAGCGCCTGTTCAACTTCTTCCAGCTCTTCCCGGACGATGTTCTGCCCCTCGTGCGGGCTGGCAAAAGGCCGGAACCGCTTGTTTGCAGCGTTCAGTTCCTTGTTTACCAGCTTGCGAACGTCACCTCTGATTGCATCCATTGTTTTTGCTCCTTTATCGTGATTTTCTGCCGCGCAATGGGGCATATTCAGCAGTTACCTGCCAGCTTTCCTCCCACCACGCGAGTTCTTTCGGTGTGATTTTTGTGCAATATCGCACTATTTCTTGATCCGCCGAATTTTCGTGCGTCCGATTGTACTTTTCAAACGCATCTTCAACAGCTTTTCTCAATCTTTTTGCTTCCTGCAAGTCAGGTTCTTTTTCGCCTCGTGCAGTCTGGTAGTCCTTCGTGGAAAATATATTTTCTTCAAAGAAACGTCCGATCTGCTGGATAGCATTCCATCTTACTACATATCCATCTTCATTCAGGGCATCCATGTTAAGAAGTGAAAATTCCGCTATGCCCTCTGTACAGAATCTCTCTTCATTGATTCGTACATCAATATATTTGTTTGGCATTGTGTTTCCTCCGCTTATGGACGATCCATGTTTTCCAGCCAGTAGACTATCCCGACCCAGAATCCGATCATTTGAAGTACCCGGTCGCCCAATGTGCGGTGCTTTTTCTTTTTCTCAAGCTGCTGTGTCAAAACCGCAATCTTCTGGTCTGCAATAGCTTTGCTGGTTTCTGCCTTTTCCTGTTCGTTCTGAACCTTTCTTTTCAAGAGGTAGATTTCTCTTTCCTGGCAGGCGCAAACGCTTTCCTGCGCCTTGAGCTTTTCCCAGAGCATAGCGTTCACGGCCTCTGTTGTAGCCTTTTGGTTCTGTCTGATCCGCTCCATTTGCAATGCTTGACCGTTCCAACTTGGATTGTTGTCTTTCATCAGATACGGCGCATTGTACGTCAGTGTTACTTGTTTTTGCGGCATTGGGGCTGTCCAATACCACCTTGCGCAACGCTCGACAAGCATCTGATCCATTGTCATTGCGTGTTTCTGTTCGTACTCCCAAACCCTGCTGTTAATAATCGCTCTCACCAGATTTGCGCTTTTTGCGTCCGCCTTTATTCCCCACTCTACCAGTTCCTCGAATTTTTCTGCCGGGAAAATGTTATCTATGAAAAACTCTGCGAACTCTTTTGCCCCATCCGATTCCAGGTAAATCCCATCGTGGGTCATAGCCTCATTATTGAGAAGCCGTACAGCAAAGACCCCTGTTTCTTTGAACCGTTCAATGTCAATTTCCGGCACAACGTATATATTCATTCCGTTGCCCCCTCGTCTTTGACCTTGAGACCCAGAAAATCGGCTACGCCATAGCTTCCGTCGCCGCATGAATGGCACTCATACAGCGTCGGTTCCATGACTTCTTCCGGCTCTTTCTGCCTTACGGCCCGGTACATCATGTCCATTACAAACCGCTGGTTGCTCTTTTCTCCGCTGGTTGAGCATTCCACATACTCTTTGCCGCACAGGCGGCACTTGTATATAGCGTCAAGTCTCTTCATCGTCCGCCTCGGTTTCCTCGTTGCCTCCTGTCGGCCAGCACTGGCGCGTTATGTCCACCGTGCCGTCCTTTAAGCCCTCCACGCGCAGGAGCGTCAACGCTTCCAGAAGCGAATCCCGCAGGGCCTCTTTCACATCTGGCTGCATGATCGCTGCCCGGACGGAAAAGCCGTCCTTTACTACGATGTACTTTTCGCCCTGGCTGGATGTCCGCAGATAGAACGCCATATACGCAGAGCTTGCAAATTCACCCTGCAACGGGGCCAGATCATCGGCGGTGGCAATGGCGATCACGTTCTTTTGCTCGTCCGTCAGCAGGTGGAGTTCCTGGCCGTGAATCGACACATCAATGTCCATCGTCACCAGCCGGATTTCTCCCTCCACACTGTCGGTCAGGTTGTATCCCTCAAGCCATGTTGCGTCCTCGTCGGTGAAGTCGTTGTAGGCGATATTCTCCATCGTCTTAGGGCCGATGCCAAACATCATAGCGGTTTCGTCCCGGTCAATGGGCTTCGGGTAGCCGTTCAGGCGGTAGATTCCGTGTGCCGTCATAATCCATACTTCACGCAGCGGGCCGACATAGTGAACGCCGCACACCCCGCTTGCCTTGATGTTCTTTGCGATAGCTGCAAGTCTCATTTTCTGATTACCTCCACGTCCGGCTTTTCGGTCTCTCTGAATCTCGGATAAAACGTCATTGCGCACATCCTTGCTTCATGGAGTGCGGCCTTTACACTTGCCGCATCGAGTTTGTACGGCAGATACATTGGTTGCTTCGTGTAGCTGTCGATTCCGTGCAGGGCTATGCTATATCTTTCCATTGTTTTCTCCTTTCCTTTTATTTTTCTCTGCGGGCAATCCCGGAATCGAACCGGGCAGTGGGCCTGTCCCTTGCTCATAAAAAGGAGCCGCCGCGTGGGCGGCTCCTTAAAAACTTAGTTGATGCCGTTGATAATGGGGATGCTGTTGCCGTCGCCAACGTAGGTAGGCAGTTCGCCGTTCCACAGGGAGTCCACGTTGGTGATCTTGTAGTATTCCAGCAGGTTGCTGTTCAAGCTGTCATTCAGCGCACGGTTTGCATCAGCCTTTTTCTCGGCCACATACAACTCCGCATCTGCTGCCACCTTGGATTTTTCGGCCTCGGCATTTGCGGCGATCAGGTCAGCGTCCGCCGTGGCCTGAGCCTCAACGCGGCGTTTCTCTGCGTCCGTTTCCGCCTTTTCCTTTTCCTGCTGGGCTTTTACCTTTGCCTCCACCGCATCGGTAAATGTGTCGGTGAAGTCAAAATTCGTCACGGAAATGTACTGCAAGTCGATGTTGTACTCTGTCAGCACCTCGCGGAGTTTTGTATCCATCTGCGCCGCTACCGCATCCCGGTTTGAAATGAGGCTGCTTGCATCGTAGTGCGCCACCACCGCTTTCACCGTTTCCAGCACGCGGGGAGTAATCAGCGTGTCCTCGTACTTCTTGCCAACGGACTTATAAATCGTCATGGCGTTGGCCTGGTTGATACGGTAGCCAACGGATACGCTGGTTGAGACCTCCTGAATGTCAGAAGAGAACGCAGATAAATCCATGCTCATTTCCTGCACCCGGTTGTCCATTTTCACAATGGACTGCCAGGGCTGTTTGAACACGATACCTGCGTCCTTTGTACCGTCCTCGACTTTGCCAAAGGTCGTAACGATGCCCGTATAGCCAGTAGGGACGTAGGACACGCAGGAAATGCCGATCATAACCACGGCGACCACCGCCGGGATAATTGCGCTGTTCTTGTATTCTTTTGCCAGGAGCAGCACTGCCAGCGCAAACAGGGCGGCGACCACACCGATGATGAAGAAAATCATGTTTCCTCGCTTTCGCTCATTCGTTTATGTACGGGCGGAAGTTCGGTTGAATCTGATCGTGGCAGGTACGGCCACCATTCACCACATTTCACATTCTTCTTCCTTTCTAGGCTTGAAGCCTATTAAGCGTCCTCCTACTTGTAATCCTCAAATTTTGGACAGCTTCTAAAAATCATTGGGCTGTTGCACCATCGTTGGAGCCGCCGTATTTCCTTTGGCGCATTCGGCTTGTCATACACCATCACATACGGATCGTAGCCCATATCCCGCACAGTATAGATTCTGCGCAGATTTTCTTTCATGGTACTGTTATAATTTGTCAGAATGTAAACTGTTCCGAACCTCCCATGTGGTTTGTGTTTCGCTCTCTCTGCGTATCGCCTGAATTTTTCTTCCAGGTCGTCTTTTGGGTTATCCCATGCAAAATGGATCATCTTTACGCGCATTTCGTTTATGTCCTCAATATCCGCGTCGTTTAGCAGCCGAATATCAAGCCCTTGCGTAAACACAATTTCCGCCCCAGTTTCTCGATACTGCCGTAAAAGATCGCGTTTTTCACGGCAGGCCGTAATGTTCGGATCAAGAACTCGTATTTCTTTTTGCTCGTTCCAGAAGTCCTTTACATCCGCAACTTTTACAGCGCATCGTCCTTCTTTCGCCGCCACATGACAGAATGCACATCCTCGCGGACACCCTCGGCTTGTCATGCTTACCGCAAAATCAAACTGCGGATAGATGGAATAGTCCGGGAACATTTTTTCAATTTCTTCCGGCAGATCAAAGTCTTTTTCTTTGTCGAAGAACTCTTTTCCGTCAACCGTCTTTATTGCATACCCAGTTCCGCCTTTCACGACCTTGTCTGCATTGAGCGGTTCTGGAATGTCTTGGCTATATGTGTCGGAAAAAATTTTGCTCATGTACACAATGTCGTAATGGATAAAATCGCTCCACCACCATTCTACTTCATCTCCTCGCGCCTTGTGGTACGACGAAATTCTCATTAGCGCAAGGTTCGGGAAATTGTGTCCATCCACATCAATAAGTCCAATTTTCATCCTCTTTTACCAGGGTGTAGGCATCCTCACCCGTTCTCCTAACGACCCCAGCGTCCCAGGCCACGGGTCTGCATACCACGGCTGCCTTGTGGCATTCGCCCGGTAATCTTTCATCAGCATTGTTTCGCCGCAGAATGGACACTTTTTCGAGAGTTTTTCGTTCTGGATTCCACCGCACTGTTTGTGGTGTATTGTTGTGTCGCAGTAAACGCACCTGTATTCCAGTTCGATTCTTACAGGTGCATTTTTATCAAAGCTAACCGGGAACCTTTTGATCTTCGGATAGATTTTGTTCTCGTGGATGTCGTACAGCTTATTGAATCCACCCTCCGCTTTCTTCATCCAGTTGAATTGCCCTTTGGCGGCATCGTGCAGGTTCTCGTAGCTGTTCACGGTCACAGGCATACCGTCGTTGAAGTCTTGGTGCGTTACCCGTGTTTCAAATCTACACGCACCGCAGGCAATCGGGCGCGTTTCGATCTCGTACCCATTGACCTTGCTTTCGAGTTTTCCAAAGTCCGTTGCGTCGATAGTGCTCTTTGCGCGGTCGTCCCAGTATTCTGTGGCTCCAACCTTGCGTGGATCATTGTTCCAGGTGTCAACCCACGACGGCAGGTTTTTGTTCACCGCGTCGAACGTCAGACCCCATTTTGCGCAGGCCTCCACAGCATCGTTCAGTTCCTTTCCCGTCCTGCACGTCCACAGAATCAGGGCTGCGCCGTTTTCCTGCTCGGACAGAGCCTTGAAGATAATGCCCCAGCGCGGTAGACCGATTTCGGGGTATTTGTTTTCACAAAGCGTCCCGTCAAAATCAATCGCAATTACTTTCTGCATTGTTGTCCTCCTATCCCCATTGTTCGGACATCGCATTTGCAACACCCGTAAATGTTTTTGCTCTGCTCTTGGCTCGGTCGGTTGTGAACATTCCTTTGTGCTGTTGTCCATGCTTTTTGCTGTAAGAGCCAGACGGACACCACGTTGCAATCGGTGTCACAATGTCTGTTGGAAACAACGGCGGCAAGTTTTTCAGCCAAAGGCAAGTCCTTTTGCTGTACGGGTGTCCATACTCATACGGCTGTATAGTTTGCGTGTACTGCGGCAAACAGAACACGCGACTTGGGATTGGGTTTTCTATGCAAATCTGCGGAACATCTGCCCACCAGAAGCGCATAAAAAGATCGCGGCCCTCAATTCCTTTCATGACACGATCTGCTTGAAGCACATGGCCTTTCCATAGGTGTCTTGCTCCCGCGTTGCTCAGGTATGTACAAGGCGGGTGCGCAATGAGCAAATCCCACGCATCAACGTAATGTCCCTTGTCGTTCATTGTGACGATTTGCCCCCCCGCAGAGCGGTTACAGCATCGCCCAGAATGTGCCACTCCGGGTGTCCGCCGGATGGCTCTTGAATATCACATGAGTATGCTTCATGCCCCCTGCGCCGAAAAGCCTTGCACACTTCTTGGCTTTCCTCGCAGGCTATGAGAACTTTCATCGCTCGCCCTCCTATATCGGCACATGGCGTATCTCAACGCTGCTTGCTTAATATTCTGTAACCTCGCATTCCAGTTGCTTCGCCATGCTTTCCAGCCATTCTTTTTGTTTCTGTGGATCATATAGCTTGCGAAGCTCAATTTGATCTCTCATTGAGATTGTCATATTGGCTATAACTCGCCCCATTCTCAACGAAACAATAACTTCGCCTGTATTTTTCAGCCTTAAAACTTGCGTTTGATAGCCTACGCGCTGATATTGTTTAAGAACATCTTCAAGAATTTCTTCAAGACCGTTCACTTGTCCACCTCTCGGATGATCCACACCCGATGCTCACCGTACCCGCTCCACGACAGCGCGTTCTCATGGGTATCAACAGCAACATCAATGTGCGCTCCCTGCACTCCCGCGCCCTTGTCCTGCACAATGCGGATTCCTACACTCTCAATGTACAAAACCGTGCCATACGGGAAGATTGACTGGTCTGCCGCCACTGTTACGTCAGCCTGTATCGGCTGGCCGCTGGCTGTGATTCCGTGACCCTCTCCGCAAATGTGCTGGCGCTGTTCCGTGCAGTATGCCGTACACATAAACGTCCCGGCTTCTTCCAGATAAACCTTGCCGTCTGCCATCGAATCAAGCCGATCTTGCAAGGCGGAAATGGTTTCTTCGTCCCGGATCGCGCGGTCAGACCAGTTCTGAAACCTGCTGGCGTAGATGTCTCGCTCCTGCGTGAGCTGCTGCACTCTGGCGTTCAGCACCGCGCCGTTAAAAATTGCAAGTCCAAGAGCCGTACAGCTCAAGGCAAGAGAAATTGTCGGCAACATCGGCTTTCTCATTTTCCTGCCGCCTTTCTCGCCATTTCCACGACCTGCTCTGCGGTCAACCATCCCTCAACGCCGTTGTCGCCCTGGATGTTGCCCATCACTTCAAGCAAGCCCTGTTTGAATCCGTAGGAACCGTAACCGCAGATGGCATCCCAGTTTCCGCCAAAGTTCTTGTCGTTCACCGTGACTTGCCAGCCCCAGTCCTTGTCCGAAAAGTCCTTGTCCATCTCCGGGAAACGGCGGTGCAGATCGTGGTTGACGTGCAACTCTGTCAGCATTGCGTCGAGCTTTTCAATTTCCGTCACGCCTCTTTCGCCTCCCAGTTCTCTACGATCCAGCGAATTGCGGCATGGAGTGCGCGCTTCGGGCAGGCTCTAACCGTTGCCATTTTTGCGACCAGCCGGATTGCCGTGCGCACCTTTTCTCTTTCTGCCTCGGTAATGGGTGTGAAACGATCATCCGCCATATCTTCCAGCAGTTCGATAGCTTCCGAATACAGCATAAAATCGACCTCCTTTGTTTTATTATTTCTTGTGTGGGTGGTTGGAGTCGAACCAACTTTTATCTCGGTGCATCGGGGGAGATAAACGCCGCCGTCGCCGTCAGCCATAGGCGCACCCACATATAAGACCGCCGCCTCCCTGGAGACAATCGAAAAGACGGAGAGGCGGCGGGCGGTCTTATCTGCCTTTAACCAGCAGGGGGAAAGACCTGCCGCCTTTGGCTTGGGCGGGTAGGACAAGGCACTTCTTCGCTTGTGCGGCGGCGCACCCTCTTTCGGCTTCCGTTGCCGTCATGCAGGGTACGACTTGACTAGGAGCAGCATGGTTTTTCACCAGCTTTCGCGTTAGGAGGGACGCTGCCATACGGCACTCTTTCGCCCTGTTGGTGCGCAAATGTTATGGAAAATCGCACCAGCTTCCATGATGCCTATACGCAACCGACGCGGGCGGGGTTCGGCCCCGCTTTCAGTGGATCAGCAGCTACCAACAACTGATCCGCCCCGCGTCACATAAAAGCCGCCGCGCTGGCGCGGTGCGTGGCGGCTTTGCAAAATAAGCCAATGGGGTTACTTATTCTTCGGTCGATAGTGCTTGCACGCTTTGTCGTAACCACCGCACGGCGCGCACCGTGGGATGGTTATTTTGAACGTATGCTCACACTGTACTTCTCTTGTTGCGCCCTTTTGCGGGGCGGTCTTGGTGTATGCGCTTCTTGCCAAACGGTTCTCCTTTTTCGCTTTCTGGATATAGCTTGCGCGCCCCATCGGGGCCGGATGCTCTCGTTCGTCCTGCCATATTTCCCAGCGTTCCGGCTTGTTGTAATTTCTTGTCAGCCGCCAACATGGCCAGATGTACCGATAGTAGATTCCACCTTTACAAGCGTCCCAGGCTGCCAGTCCGGCAGTTGCTATATATGCAATCTCGGCTTCCGAAAACCCGCAGTTCAAATCTTCCAGCGGGAGTGCAGCATCTCCCGTGATTCTTGTTCCATCCGGCAGATACACGACGTACCTTACCGGGTTTGCATTACCGTTCATCATAGTGGGTGGCGATCATGTCTGCGAAATGCAGGCAGAGAACTTCGGGATAGCGGTCATAGGCTGTTCCGAGTGTGTCCCAGCTTTCCTTGCCGCAGTACGCCCCCATGTGCCAGCGAATCGCAATGATTTCTTTCCCGGTCAGCTTGATAAACCGCTGTGCCATAATCACGCTCTCTTCGCCGTGTCCCAGCAGACCGCGATCCTCATAACCGTACTTGTGGAATGCTGTTTCGTGGTACTTGTTGACCTTGCAAATGTCGTGCAGGAGCGCCGCCACCAGCACGGCGTTATTGTCGCAGTCCTTAAAGGCGTGGTTGGTTTGGCACAGTTCCATTGCCGCATCCGCCACATTTACGGTATGGGCTGCCAGGCCGCCGCAATGGTTGGAGTGGTGCTTAATACTTGCCGGGAGATCAAAGAACCCCTGCTTCTCCAAGTCGTAGAGCAGTGCGTCCGCACCGGGCCGTTTGTGAAGTCCTGCTTCCAGCCACAGCGCTTCAAACTTTTCCCGCGGCTCCATGTCCTCATACTGCTTTTCGTTTGTCATTGCGCTTGCCCTCCTGTTTCTTCTGCCATTCCTCGAACCGCTTTACGTTCGCCGGGTCAGAGTAGAAAAGCTCTGCCAGATCGAGCAGGCCGCGGGTCTGGTATTCCGTAACGATTGGCTGGGCTTTTTTTCTTGCCATTGCCGTACCGCCTTTCTTAGAACTTCCCCATGAGCAGATGTGCGAAAAACTCCGTCATGCTGTCCGTCTGCACACCGCGCTTGCCGCTGATCTTATCGAGCCAATCTTCCTTGCAGGTTCTGTCGATCATCTTGTGCATAGCATCCTTGAGTTCGGCCAGCTGCTTTTCGTTGTCTGCCACCGTCACAAGCACCCCGGATGTAATTCTTCCGGCCAGCATGAGCAGGCCAGCTCCCGACCCGTCCCGGCTTGCGTTGATTTTTGCAGGTGTTTTCATGTTCGTTCTCCTTTGGTTTCTGTTTTATATTCGGATGTGGAGGCGCGCCCCGGAGTCAGCACCGGGCGGGCGGGTGAATAACTCCCGCCTTGCACTGGCTGCGCCATATCAAAGGGGCGGTTTGGACAGGTTGCCGCCCCGCCCATGCGGGCCGCCCTGACGTGTTCTTTTTGTCCTCGTCTGGTAGGACACCCGGTAAATCCGATAAACCGGGGTGGCCTTCTGCGTCCCCCGCTTCCGGCCACATGGCAGGCGTGTTTCGGGTCGCCCAGCCCGTGCCGGGTGTTATTCCCAGCCATCACCGCCGCCGATAAAGACGGCTATCACCAGCAGGAAGAGCCAAACCAGGGCGACGATGCCCCAGTTAAAAGCCGTAGCGGACACCCAGCAGAGAAATGCTGTTACCGCCAGTGCTATGACGAACAGGATAATGAGCATCACGCACAGAACAATGATCGTCACTTCTTTTTCCTCCCGCTTTTCTTCTTGTGCTGCTGTGTCTGCCGCGCCTTTGTGCGGTCTTTGCACGGTCGGCAGTACAGAGAAACCAGCGTATCGCACCGACGGTATGCCGCACCGTCGTGCCTGCGTTTCGAGCAGTTCATTTGCTTCTTCCTTTCCGCCTCGCTACCGCTCGGCGCACAGCTTATCAGCGAACAGCTTTCAGCGTTTCTTGAAATAAGCGGAACGGCCCCCGATGTCCCAGTCGGAATCGCTGCGCGCATCGGCGAGGTACAAGTTGAACAGGCCAGCGCTGCCGCCATCGCTCCAGCCGCCGCCCCGACTCGGAAGGTATTCACCCTCCGTCGCGTCCACAGCACAGACCGCCTCGCCCTCACCAGCAAACAAGCCCAGTTCCATAAGCTGGTCACTCCAACATAACATCCGCACATCTTCCCAGCTCTCAAAGTTGGCGCGTCCATGCCGCGGTTTCTCTGTGGTGAACTTGATGCCGTCCATTGCATCGACGTAAACCTGGTTGCCGTTGCTGTCCACGATGGGCTTCCAGCCGTCGCCGCAGGTTGTCAGGTCGGTTTCCGGCAGGGCCGCGTCGTTGCTCTCCGTCGCCCAGAGTGCGCCGTCCTTGATCCGCAGACCACGGACGATCTCTAAGACGTTGCCGCACAGGTCATGTACACCCGTCGGCGTGTGGTCGTGCGTCCAGGTAGCAGGGCCGGAACCAGTCAGTGTCTTGTTGCTGTCCTTGATGTTTACACCGCACTCTGTCGGGTCGGCGTGGTACTTGCCGCAGTTGGTGTTACCGTGTGGCAATGTGCCGTTCTTCCAGCTAAGACAGGCCAGCAAGCCCCACTCCGCCGCCGTCATGCAGTGCCATCCCTCGCCCTTGGCGAAACAGGCATCCGCAAACTTGTCTGCGGTAATGTCGGTGACAGACTCCATGTAGGGCAGGCTGTACGGTTTACCGTTAATCATGGTGTTCTCGTAGACCGAAATGTAAATCTCGTCGTATACCTCGCCGCCAATGATGAACGCCGGGTGCGGCTTGTCCTTTCCGCCGCGGAACAGGTCTTTGTCGTTCATGCGGCGGAAGCGGTGCATGATGCTGGGAATGCCTGCGTTGTCGTATATTGCAACAACATCCCACTGTGCGCCGGGGGCTACCTCTTCCGGCTCGGTCAAAGGCTTTACCGAATTTGCTTTCTCGTAGGTTTCGCAACTCTCGCAGTCGTCATTGCATCCCACACATTCCGGCTCTCCAACGCCCTCTTCCGGGTCGCGGCAGCCGTCCCGGAAGAAGGTCTGCAGCACATCAAAGCTGATCTTGTGCTCCTCCTTCACATACTTCAAGAACTGCTCTGCCTGGGCCAGAACTGCGGCATCCTCACCCTCTGCTTTCATGCTCATGGGCGGCCAGTTGATCTTCACTTTCGCCATGCTTCTTTTTCCTTTCTTCTATCTTGCGGTGAATTGCTTCTTTCGCCTTTCTTTTTCTGTCGTCCTCCCGTGCGCGCCACACGCCGTAGGAAAGCCCCGCGGCATCCGCCGCCCGAACGTCCAGTGTCAGGGCATCCGGGGGCGGCTTTCGGTAGCCATTCCCACGGGCGGGGCCGGGGATGTTCCGGCGGGCAGAGCAGCAGGGGCAGTATTTGCTTGCCGGGTTCTCGGCCACAAATACCGTTCCGCAGTCGGCGCACTTTTTCAGCACTCCCATTACTGCCATTTGCCGCGCCTCTCTTCCTGGGCCTTTTTGTATGCAGAGAACCAGCGGTCAAGGGCTTCTTTCTGCCGGACGTACCGACGGTGATTGCGGATCATCGTTACGATGGTGTACGTTACCGTGCAAGCCGCCACGATGACCACCGCCAATGTTGTGAACTCATTCATTGGCCGCGCCCTCCTTGCCGCCGGGGCAGTTCCGTTTGTACGGCAGGCACTCGCACGGGGGAAAACTCCCCTCCATGCACTCCATTTCGGGCTGTTCTGCCTCCGGCTCCACAGCCTTTGCCAGCTTCATGCCCTGCACCACTCCGGCCAGATAGACCTTGGCCGCCGGGTTCTGGGACAGCACCTTGGCGATCTCTTCACTCTGCATCTTTTCTTTCTCGCTCATGTTCTTCTCACGCTCCTTGTTGTCCGCCCCTGCCCGCCGTGCTATAATCAAGGCAGGAAAGGGGGTGATTTTTTGGCTGATACACAGGCCATGCGACAGGCCATCAAGCACTTCAAGTTCTACGCCACACCGTCAAGCGGCAGCTCTTCGGAGCCTGCAACGGTGGGCGACATCAACAAACTGATCCAGCAGACTGCAAAACTAATGGAAGCGTTTGTTGATGCTCTGGAAAAGGATCAGTGATCCTTTTTGCCGTCGGATTCGCCCGACGGCTTTTTGATTACCAGCACGCCCAGGCGTTCCAGTTCAAAATAGCACTGCTGAATCTCTTCCTGTGCGGCAGACAGGCGGGCAAGAATCTTTTCCAGTTCTCCGCCCTCAACCACGATGTTCACGCCGTAACCCTGCATCCTCTTCACCTCTCTTTAATGTTGTCCGTCCCTTTCCGCCGTGATATAATCAGGGCAGGAAAGGGGGTGATTATTTTGACTGACCGCCAAAAGCTCGTCTACGATCTGTCCATGCAGCTTACCGCCGCAGAGCTTGCAAAGGGGATTCCTCTCACCGAAAACCCCGCCGCTTACGCTCTGGACACCTTTACTGGCTACATTGCGCTCTACTCTGCAATGGACCCCGCCAATTTTGACATTGCTCTTGCTAAAATCAAAAAGGTGTAATCCCTACGACTGAGATCGGCAAATCTCTCAATGCTGTTTGGGCACTTTCCAAACGGCCAGACAACATAATAATGAGTGTCCGCATCTCTGCGTAGGAAAGCTCTTGCTCTTGACATTTTGCGAGAATGTCATTGGCAAGGGCTTTCATTGTTTTGTCATTCGCGTTCCTGCCCTTGTTCTGGCACATGAACTTTGCCGGGTTCTCCATCTGCCCCACCTCCCTTTAATGTTCATCAGGCTAACCCTTTGCGTTCATTATAGTTTATCTAACTATCAATGTCAACCCCTTATTTCAACATTTTTGTTGACTTAACTAACATTCCGTGCTATTATGACATTAAAGGAGGTGAATCCTATAATGAAAGAACGAATCCGTGAAGTGCGAGAACATTTCGGGCTTAGCATGGAAAAGTTTGGCGCTCGTATCGGCATCGGCAAAACGTCCATCAGTCTTTTGGAAAGCGGCAAGAACAATCCATCCGTTCAAACCGTCGCTCTGATCTGCCGCGAGTTCGGGGTCAATGAACACTGGCTCCGCACTGGCGAGGGGGAGATGTTCGAGCAGACACGGGAAACTGTACTGGATCGGCTGGCCGCCGAATACAGCCTGGACAAAGAGCAGGTTTCGGTGATCGAAAACTTTCTCGATCTGTCCCCGCAGGAACGCACCGCGTTCCTGGCGTATATGCGCAAGGTCTTTGGCCCTGCCGCCGCACAGCAGCCGCCCCGCCGGGCGGATGTGTCCGACGACGTGGCCGCTGCCGTTGTCAACGTGCAGGACGAGGTAGCCCGGTACAACGCCGAGCAGGCCGACGAGGCCGCCAGTGGGGGAAAAGAATCTTCTTCCACAGGTTAGTGCTTGACCGTGCCGCCGCTGAATGGCGCAGGAATCACCAGTAAAATTCAGCACACAAAAAGAAAAAGCCCACCGGGGGACAAGGCCCGGTAGGCTTTTTCGTGTATGGCAAATAAAAACGCCCCATCTTCTCCGCAGAAAAGACAGGGCGTTTTGGAACGAGTTGAACCTAAACGTGCAACTCTACTTATATAAATGGCTCCCAGATATGATATTTCGGAAATGAAT